>UMAR01064995.1_pt1 | contig 292287 bp, 310 predicted proteins | sample 1963761 | NCBI WGS metagenome assembly UMAR01 (sample SAMEA4835921, study PRJEB28245) | human gut metagenome | biome: gut microbiome; material: fecal sample | place: Denmark | collected 2008 | reverse complement strand
GCTCTTAGACTTTGGTACTGGTGCTGGATTTCCAGGAATAGTTTTAAAAATTATATATCCAAACTTAAATATAACCTTGGTTGATTCACTACAGAAGAGAGTAAATTTCTTAAATACAGTCATTAAATCTTTACAATTAAAGGATATTAAGGCTCTCCATGAACGTGTTGAAAATTTAGAAGTTAAACACTATGACATCATCACAACCCGTGCCGTAGCAAATTTAAGTAAATTACTACAATATACAAATAAACTTATAGATACCAAAACATTGTTTATTCCTCTAAAGGCAAATATAGAAGATGAATTAAAACAGGCCAAAAATGAATTTGTAAAATATCACTTAGAATTAGTTAAACAGGAAACATTTTTCTTACCTATTGAACATAGTATTAGAAATATACTAGTGATAAAAAAGAAATCTTAAATATTATAAAAAGTTGTATTCGGTGTTGATTCACCGTTTTTTCTTGTAATATTTATAAAAAATGATATAATAACATTAGTAAAAGATAAGAATAGAAAGAGGGTTATTGTATGCAGTCAGGTCAAGAAGTTGTATATCTTCATTTAGATGATATCATTCCCAATCGCTTTCAACCACGTGAAGTGTTTGATGAAAGAGCATTAAAAGAATTAGCCGCATCAATCAAAGAACATGGTGTAATCCAACCTATTATTGTTAGACAAGTTAATAATAAATATGAAATTATAGCTGGAGAAAGAAGATATAAGGCATCAGCACTAGCTGGAATGACTAAAATTCCTGCTATTATTAATAATTTAGATGATAAAGAAGCCGCTAAAGTAGCTTTACTAGAAAATTTACAAAGAAAGAACTTAAATCCAATTGAAGAAGCAAGAACATATCAAAAAATTCTTGAACTAGATCAAATGACTCAAGAAACGCTAGCTAAAACTATGGGAAAAAGTCAATCAGCGGTAGCAAATAAATTACGTTTACTTGCTCTACCAGATGAAATTCAAAGAGCTTTATTAAAAGAAAATATATCTGAAAGACACGCTAGAACTCTTTTGAATTTAAAGAACCCAGAACAACAAAAGAGAATGTTAAAAAGAATAATAGCTGAAAAAATGAGTGTTAGAACATTAGAAGAAGAAATTAGAAAAATTAATGATCCTCAAGAATCATTAGCGGAAGGTGGTCAAATGCAAAATAATCATATTAACACAAATAATCAAACTCCATCTTATCAAGTACCTTCATCAACTAATTTAAATTTAACATCATCACCAGCAGCAATGTTTTCCCAAAATATTAATCAAAAGCCAAATTTAATGGATTCTTTTGAAGAACAAAATAGAGAAAACGATAATATTGTAAATTATGGAGAAATAGATGAAGACGAAATAGCACATGCCAATGAACCTAGTTATGATTCATTTACAAGTACCGCAAATAAGGAAATAAATGTAAATCAGTTAAAATCTAATGCCACTGATATTGACAATATTTTATCTCCTAAGAAGGAAGATACAAAAGCACAACAAGATGAACAAAAGCAAAAAATATCAGGTGACCTTGATAGCTTATTAAATATAGCACCACCAACTAATAACAGTTTCAACTTGGCAAGGGATGCAATTAACGATAATGATAATAATGAAAACAATAGCAAAGACTATTTCCAAGCTCCTGACTTAATGTCGGTTCAATTACCTAATTCAAGTAACAATGCTAATGCGATTATAAAAGATTACAATACACCACAACCAAGTGAAAGTATAATAGATTTTACCAATAATAGTGTTGTAGATAATAAAAAAGAACATTTAACAAACTTTAGTGATGCAAATAATACGTTATTTGAAAATAAAAAGGCAGAGCCTCAAAAAACAAAACCAGCAGAGAAAACACTAGGCATGGCTTTGATAGAAGAAACTTATAAGTTGAATCCAAAAGAAAAGGCAAAACAATATAATATTCATCAAATGGTTCAACAAATTAGAGATACAATTCAAACCCTTCAAAGAATGGGCGCTAAAATTGATACAGATGAGATGGATTTTGAAAATCAATATCAAATGGTCATTCGCATAGATAAAAATAGCATTAACTAAAAAGTTGATTTTTCTCAACTTTTTTTGATATTTAGTTTTCAAAGTGTTGTTTTTTTGATAAAATAATAAATGTGAGAAAATAGGGAAAGGTGATTAAGATGGGAAAGATTATTTCATTAGTCAATCAAAAAGGTGGCGTTGGAAAGACAACTACCAGTATAAATCTTTCTGCATCATTAGCGGTATTAAATAAAAAGGTATTATTAATAGATTTAGACCCACAAGGAAATACAACTACTGGTGTTGGAATTAATAAAGCTGATATAGAAAGAAGTATTTATGATGTTTTAACAGATAAATGTCAAATTAGTGATGCTATCATCAGAACAAAATATAAGGGCCTATATGTTTTACCAGCAACAATTAATCTTGCTGGATTAGACATTGAGTTGATAGAAAAAGGACAAACTGATCCAGGTTTTACAAAAGGTTCTCAATTAAAAAAGCATTTAGATGAAATTAAGGATAAATTTGATTATATTATAATTGATTGTCCACCTTCACTAGGCTTAATTACAACTAATGCCTTAACAGCATCTAATTCTGTAATAATACCAGTGCAATGTGAATTCTTTGCTCTAGAAGGTATTATGCAACTATTAAATACAATTATGTTAGCTCAAAAATCTTTAAATCCTAACTTAGAAATAGAAGGTGTTTTACTAACAATGCTAGATTCAAGAACAAATTTAGGTATAGAAGTTGTTGATGATATTAGAAAATTCTTTAAAGAAAAAGTCTATAATACAATTATACCTAGATTAATAAGATTAACTGAGGCTCCATCACATGGAGAACCAATAATTGCATATGATCCAAAAAGTAGAGGTTCAGCTGCCTATCTAAATTTAGCGAAGGAAGTGATTGAAAGAAATGGAAAATAATAACATTCAAAGAAAAGCCTTAGGAAAAGGTTTAGAAGAATTATTTCATAGTGAACCTATAGATTTTAATAAGGTAGAAGAAAAAATTGTAAGTAGTACACCAAAAGATGAAATCATCATGGTTAAATTATCTGATTTAAGAAGCAATCCATATCAGCCAAGAAAAATTTTTGATGAGAATGCCCTAGAAGAATTAGCTGCATCAATCAAAGAACATGGCGTTTTTCAGCCAATTATAGTAAAGCCAAGTATCAAAGGATATGAGATTATAGCTGGAGAAAGACGAGTTAAAGCTTCTCTTTTAGCTGGCTTAAAAGAAATACCAGCCATAGTAAGAGAATTCAGTGATGCTGAAATGATGGAAATTGCTTTATTAGAAAATTTACAAAGAGAAAATCTTACATCAATAGAAGAAGCAAATGCCTATAAGAAATTAGCAGAAACCCTAAATTTAACTCAAGATGAATTAGCTAAAAGAGTTGGTAAAAGTAGATCATATATAACAAATACTTTAGGATTATTATCCCTACCAAGTGAAACACAAAACCTAATTAATGAACACAAAATATCAATGGGCCATGCCAAAATATTAAGTAAATTAGAAGATAAATACCAAATTCAAGAGTTAACTGATAAAATTATCACAGAAGGAATAAGTGTTCGACAACTAGAAGAAATTACATCTTCCCCTGCTCAATTTACCAGAAAAAACAAAATTAATACTTCAAAACATCAAAAAAATGAACAATATGCTTACTTAGAAGATATTTTAAATGAAAAGTTAGGTACAAAAGTAAAAATAAAAAATAATAAATTAGAAATATCATTTACCAATTCAAATGATTTAAATCGTCTCCTTGAAATAATGAATTTAGATAAATAATGGTAAGGAGATAATATAGTGAATAATTTACCTAAATTATATAATATTGATTTAAAAAATTTTATCTATCCTATTCTTTATATTTTAATAGGCTATTTAACATATAAACTTATAGATAGAGTTATTGAAAAATCATTTACAAAACACACCTTTAAAACATTAAAGGATAGACATAATCAAAAAAGATTAGAAACAATAAAAACACTTATTTCTAATTTATTAAAGTATTTGATAATAATTTTTGTTGCCCTAGCTATCTTATCCTTATATGGAATCAATGTTAAGTCTATTTTAGCCGGAGTTGGAATAACAGCTGCTATTGTAGGATTAGCCTGCCAAGATATAGCTAAGGATTTATTAGCTGGTATTTTTATAGTAGCAGAAGATCAGTATGAGATAGGAGATACAATAGAAATAGATGGATTTATGGGAGAAGTTGTTTTTATTGGATTAAAGACAACTAGAATTAAGGACTATAAAGGAAGAGTAAAAATTATTTCTAATCATACCATCACGGAAGTAATAAATTATAATTTAAATAACTCCTTAGCTATAGTAGATGTTTCGGTTGGATATGAAGAAAACAATGATAAAGTAGAAACTGTTTTAACAGAATTAGTATCTACCCTATCTTCTATCATTCCACATTCTAAAGGAGAAGCTAAATTACTAGGAATAGATAATCTAGGAGATTCTGCTGTTATATATAGAATAACCTGTCCAGTAGCATCTAATAAACAATTTGAAGCTGAAAGAATTATGCGAAAAGAGATAAAAAAAGTTTTAGATCAAGAACAAATAAAAATACCATATCCACAGATAGAGGTGCATAATAATGGAAAATAAAGAATATAGTATTGGAACAATATTAAGACTTAAGAAAAAACATCCATGTGGCGGATATGATTGGGTTGTTACTAGACTTGGAGCAGATATTAAGATAAAATGTTTAACATGTGATAGAAGTATTCTAATTCCTAGAATAACCCTAAATAAAAGAATAAAGAAAATAGTAACGGATGGTGAGTAAAATGCCAGAAAAGAAAAAATTAAAACTAAAGAAGTTTTTCTTTCATCCAATTACCATGTTTTTAGTTGGAACAATACTAGTAATGCTAATAAGTCTAATCCTATCATCATTTGAAATGCAATCTACTTACAACAGTATTACAACAAATGGTAAAGATCTAACATCAAAATTAGTAGTAGTTGAAAACTTATTTAATTATGAAAATCTAAAATATCTAATAAGTAATACGGTGAAAAATTTCATGGGATTTTCACCATTATGTATGCTTTTAATATCTTTAATTGGTATAAGTATCGCAAAAGCTACAGGTTTAATAGATATTATATCAACTAAACACATTAGAAAACTATCAAAGTATCAATTAACCTATTTAGTATTACTATTAGGTGTTATATCATCAATAGTTAATGAGGTAGGATATGTAATCTTAATACCATTAGCCGCATTAGTCTATGAAAAAAATGGCCGTAATCCCCTACTTGGAGTAGTAACAGCATTCTGTGGAGTTGCCTTTGGTTATGGAGTATCAATATTTGTAGGATCACAAGAAGTTGCACTAATTCCTTATACGAAAAGTGCTGCTCATCTAATTGATAGCAGTGCTCATATTAGTTTGACATCAAATCTAATATTTATCATAGTATCATCCCTTCTCCTACCATTAATAGGAACACCAATAATTGAAAAATTAATAAGTCCTAAATTACCAAAATTTCATCGACATGATAAGGTAACAGGAAAAACACTTCAAACTAGTGAGTTGTTATTAAGCGATATTACTGATGAAGAAGAAAAAAGAATAGCTTTTGAAAAGAATAGTAAGAGAGGGTTAAAATATGCCTTAATTGTTTCAATTATAGTAATTTTACTCTTTGCTTATATGATTATTCCAAATTTACCTGGATCAGGACTACTACTTGATATGACAGCCAAAACCTATTTAGATCAATTATTTGGTTCTACATCTTATTTTCAAGATGGTTTTACATATATGGTAGCAATTCTTTTTATTACAACAGGTCTTGCCTATGGTATAGGAGCAAAAACAATTAAAAATGATCGTGATTTAATAGAAAAAACATCGGATATCTTTAAAGATCTTGGTATGGTTTTACTAATGATATTTGTTTTTTCTCAATTTATAACTGTATGGAAACAATCTAATATAGGTATTGTATTCACCAGTTGGTGTTCAAATTTATTAAGTCATTTAGAATTTGATGGAATACCTTTAATAGTAATTACAATTATTATCATTTCTATATCCAACTTCTTTTGTACAAGTCTAAATACAAAATGGATGATTTTTTCTCCTGTGGTTGTTCCATTATTTATGCAAAATAATATATCTCCCCAATTTGCGCAGATTATTATGAGAGCAGGTCAATCAATTACTGCAGGAATCAGTCCATTTATGGTATTCTTTGTAATCTATTTAGCTTATCTAAATATATATAACCAAAACAAAGAACGTCCTATAACAATTAAACAATCAATAAGTTTTGTCATTCCATACTTTGCTATTACAGCACTAGCTTGGATACTAATTATTGTTCTTTGGTATGTAGCGGGAATTCCGATAGGACCTAATATAAAACCAACAATTTAAGCACTTAGGTGCTTTTTTTGTATAATATTATTTTTTGATATGTTATAATATAATGAGAAAAGAGGTATTAGTATGAGTTTAACAGCAGGAATAGTAGGTTTACCTAATGTAGGAAAATCAACTCTATTTAATGCAATTACAAAAAAACATATTTTAGCGGAAAATTATCCTTTTGCGACAATTGAACCAAATGTAGGAATTGTAACAGTTCCAGACGAAAGAATAGACAAATTAAATGAAATGTATCAACCAGAAAGACTAATTCCAACAGCCTATGAATTTACAGATATAGCTGGTTTGGTTAAAGGTGCTTCACAAGGAGAAGGATTAGGTAACAAGTTTTTATCACATATAAGAGAAACAGATGCTATCTGTGAAGTAGTAAGATGTTTTAAAGATAATAATATTATTCATGTTGATGGAAATGTTGACCCTATAAGAGATATTGAAACTATTAATTTAGAATTGGCTATAGCTGATTTAGATATAATCAATAATAGATTAGAAAAAGTGGCTAAAAAAGCCAGAACAACAAAAAATAAAGAAGACCTTCTAGAAGTTGAGACACTTGAAAAGTCCAAAGACTACTTAGAAAAAAATGTTCCTCTAAGATTGGTTGAATATAGTGATGAAGAACGATTAATTTTGAAAAATTATAGTTTTCTAACCTTGAAACCAATTATATATTTAGCAAACGTTTCTGAAGAAGATCTTGCTAAAGAAGATAATGAATATGTAAAACTTGTTAAAGAATATGCAAAAAAGGAAAAAGCTCCAGTAGTAGTATTATGTGCCAAAGTAGAAGAAGAATTAAGTGAGTTAAGTGATTCTGATAAAGAAGAGCTATTAAGTGCTTTAGGAATCGGAATTAGTGGTTTAGACAAACTAATTAAAGCAACTTATGATTTATTAGGACTAGCTACATATTTTACTGTAGGAAAAGATGAGGTAAGAGCATGGACATTTAAAAAAGGAATGAATGCTAAAAAATGTGCAGGAATAATCCACACCGATTTTGAAAAAGGCTTCATTAAGGCAGAAGTCATGAGTTATGATGATTTAATTAAATACGGTAGTGAATTAAAAGTAAAAGAAGCCGGAAGAGCAAGACTTGAAGGTAAAGACTACATTATGCAAGATGGCGACATTTGTTACTTTAGATTTAACAAATAATAAAAAGTAAAGCTTTACAATGAAACAAAACTTTGCTATAATACACTCGAGTATTTTAAATACTCCTTACCTTAGTGTATAAGGTCATATGTCCAAGAGGAGGTGTAACAATGAATAAATATGAAATCACATTTATCGTAAAATCAGACATGGAAGAAGCAGAAATTAAAAAAACTGCAGAAGCAATGAAAAAGGTTTTAACAGATAAAAACGCTAAAATTTTAGAAGAAAAAGTAATGGGACAAAGAGAACTAGCATATGAAATCAACAAAATGAAAACAGGTTACTATTTTCTATATGTAGTTGAAGCTGATAGCGATACAGTAAAAGAATTTAATCGTGTATCAGGAATCAATGAAAATTTACTTCGTCATTTAATCGTTAAAGTAGAAGACTAAGAAGTGAGGAAAAATTATGAATAAAGTATTTTTAATAGGTCGACTAACAAGAGATCCAGAATTAAGATATACAGGTAATAATACAGCTGTTGCATCTTTTTCCATTGCTGTAAATAGAAATTTTACTAATCAATCAGGAGAAAGAGAAGCAGACTTTATTAATATAGTTGTATGGCGTAAACAAGCTGAAAATGTTAAAAACTATTTAACGCAAGGTAGTCAAGTTGCAATAGATGGTCGTATTCAAACAAGAAGTTATGATGATCAAGACGGAAAAAAGAGATACGTTACAGAAGTTATTGCTGATAATGTTGAATTCTTAGGAAGTAAAGGACAAAGTTCTTCCGCTCCAACATCAACTGAGTCAAGAACTTCTTCTGCAGAACCAACTCCCTATGATTTTGCAACCCCAGAACAAAAGACCACTAATGTTGATAGTAATCCTTTCGCAGATTTTGGATCAAGTATTGAAATTAGCGATGATGAATTACCATTTTAAAAAGGAGGGTGTATAATATGGCAGAATTTTACCGTAAAAGAAAAAAGATTTGTATGCTATGCGCTGGAAAGAAAATTAAATACAATGAACCAGAAACATTAAAAAAATATATTAATGAAAAAGGTAAGATTGTTTCTAGAAGAATAACAGGAACATGTGCAAAGCATCAAAGAGAAGTTGCAAGAGAAATAAAGAGAGCTCGTGCAATCGCAATATTACCATATACAAAATAGGAAAATTCCTATTTTTTTCTTTTTATATAAGACTACTCCCCTATTTTTCCTTTAAAAAAAAGTCAAAATATTATATAATTATATTGGGGAATTAACAGGAGGCAAATATGGATGATAATATTGAAATAAAACATCTCAAAAAAAGTATAAAAAAAGCCAAAACAGTTTTTCTAATGGCACATAAAAACCTTGATTTAGATGCTATTGGCAGTTGTTTAGGAATGTATTATATATTATCAAATCTCAAAAAAGACTGTTATATAATAATTGATGATAAAGATAAAGAAATGGGTGTAGATAAAGTTCTACATGAAGTAGAAGGTTGTTATAATATAATTAAGTCATCAGACTTACCCATATATCTAAATAAAAAACAAAAAAATAATTTATTAATTATCTTAGATACTAATAAGAAGGATTTATTACAAAATAAAGAATGCTTAGATTATTTTAAACAAATTTTAATAATAGATCATCATGAACAAGGCAAAACAACTATAAAAGATGTCATGAAGTTAATAGATTCTAATTTCTCTAGTGCTTGTGAATTAGTAGTAAAAATTAGTGAACTTTTTAACATAGAGTTTACTCCCTACATTGCAACACTCCTATTATCTGGAATAGTATTAGATACTAATAATTTTACATTAAATACAGATGATAACACATTCTATACAGCTTATTACTTAACAGCCATAGGTGCTAGTCCCAAAAAAGTTCAATATCTTCTAAAGCAAGAACTAAGTGACTATATTGAACAACAAAAATTACTTACTAATATTGAAATGCTAGATAAAAAAATTGCCATAGCTAAAGGAACACCATATGTAACATATCGTCGAGAAGACTTAGCCAAAACGGCTGATACCCTACTCTTTTTTAATAATGTAGAGGCCTCATTTGTAATTGGAAAAATAGGCAAAACAACAATCGGCATATCTGCAAGATCATTAGGAAACTACGATATCGAAAAAATACTTATAAAATTTGGTGGTGGCAGTAACAAATATAATGGTGCCGCAATCATAGAAAACAAAAATATCAGCGAAGTATTAGAAAAATTAAGAAGACTCTTAAAGGAGGAGGAATAGTATGCAAGTTATATTTATTAAAGATTTAAAAAAGCAAGGAAAAAAGGGCGAAGTGAAAAACGTTAAAGATGGTTATGCCCAAAACTTTCTTATAAAAAATGGTTATGCTGTTCAAGTAAATGAAAAGAACTTAAAAGAGTTAGAAAGAAATAATAAAAAAGAAGAAGAAGAAAATAAACGCTTAAGTGAGGAAGCCAAACTAATAAAAGAAAAGCTCGAAAAAGAAACATTAACATTTACTGTAAGAACAGGAAATGGAGATAGAGTTTTTGGTAGTATCAGTGTAAAACAAATTAAAGATGAATTAGCAAAAAAAGGATATAAAATCGATAAAAATCAAATTATTATTGATGTACCTATCTCTTGTTTAGGCTTTCATTATGTAAAAGTTGAACTATATCAAAAAATAAATGCAAAAGTAAAAGTACACGTTATAAAATAGAGGTGATTTTATGGCTCTTAGAACAATGCCAAATAACATAGAAGCAGAAAAATCCGTTTTAGGAGCCTGCTTTTTATCAAAGTATGCCTTAGAAAAGGCTTGTGATAACTTAAGTCAAGAAAAGTTTTTTGATGAGAAAAATGGAAAAATTTTCGCAGCTATATCAAAAATGCATGAAGAAAAAACTCCACTTGATTTAACAACCCTAACAACAGAATTACAAAATAGGAATACATTACATGAAATAGGTGGTGTAGAATATTTAACAGAAATTTTAAATTTCGTTCCTACTGCCACTAATATTGATTACTATATAAAGGATGTAGAAGAGTCTGCTCTACTTCGTAATTTAATTGAAACAGCAACCTCAATTGCTACTGATGGTTATAATACAGAAGATGATGTAAATGAAACTTTAGATTCTGCAGAAAGAAAAATCTTAAATATAGTTAAAAATCGTAAAACTACAGAATTTAAATCGATTCAAGAGGTTATGGCTAGAACAGAGGCAAATCTTGAACAATTAGCGGAGTCTAAAGGTGAAGTAACAGGTCTTGCTACAGGATGGTATGATTTAGATAAGTTAACGGCCGGACTTCATGAAAATCAGTTAATAATAATTGCGGCTCGTCCAGCAATGGGAAAAACTGCCTTTGCACTTAATTTAGCTACTAATGTTGCCATAAATAGTGGTAAAACAGTGGCTCTATTCAACCTAGAAATGGGTGCTGAACAATTAGCTAATCGTATTATTTCATCACTAGGTCAAATAGAAGGATATAAATTACAAACAGGTAGATTAATGAATGAGGACTGGAAAAGAGTAAATGAAGCTGTTAGTCAATTAGAAGATGCTAATATGTTTATAGACGATACACCAGGTATAACTGTTGGAGAAATACGTGCCAAGTGTCGTCGACTTGCAAGCAGTGAAAAAGGCCTAGGACTAATTATAATCGATTATTTGCAGTTAATTTCAGGTGGAAAAAATTATGGTTCCAACCGTCAACAAGAAGTATCTGACGTATCAAGAGCCTTAAAAACTATGGCTATGGAACTCCATGTTCCAGTTATTGCCCTAGCCCAGTTATCCCGTGCTGTTGAAGGACGTGAAGATAAAAGACCATTAATGAGCGATTTACGTGAATCAGGATCAATCGAACAAGATGCTGATATTGTATCATTCTTATATCGCGATGATTATTACAATAAAGAAGCACGTAATGATGATAATACAAGTATCAGTGAACTAATAATAGCCAAGCATCGTAACGGTCCAACTGCTACAATAGAATTATTATTTAAAAAGAACACAAGTACATTTCTAAACTTAAGAAAAGAAGATAAAGAGGTATAAAGTATGCATATATCAAAAAAAATAATATTAATAATTTTACTTCTATTTAATTTTAACTTATTTTTAGGTGCCAAGACATTTAATGCAACACCTCAAAAAGTATATAGAGTATATTTAGGAGGTCAATCATTAGGCGTTATAAAATCAAAAAAATCTTTAGAACAACATATCGATAAAGAACAGGAAGCTCTAAAGAAAATGTATAATGTTGATAAAATCTATGCACCAGATAATTTACATATTCAAAAAGAAATAACCTATAATGAAAAAATATACACTACAGAACAAATATATGAAAAAATAAAAGACAAAAGTTATTTTACCGTTCGTGGATATGCCATAACAATAAAAGCTACGAAAGACACAACGTCAACTGTTGAAAAAAAAGCTAACAAAACTCAAACAATTTATGTTTTAGATAAGTCAGTATTCACAAAAGCTGTGGATAAAACAGTTAGATCATTTGTAAGTAGTGAAGATTATAAAAAATATGAATCAAATAAAAAACAAACTATTAATGGAACAGGAAAAATAGTGGAAAAAATTTATATAGAAAATGAAATAAAAATAAAAAAACAAAATATTTCTGTTAATCAAACAATTTACTTAGACACAGATGATTTAGCCAAATATTTATTATTTGGTACAACTGAATCACAAGCTGAATATACAGTAAAAGCAGGAGATACAATATCATCAGTCGCTTACAATAATAAAATGTCTAGTGATGAATTTTTATTAATGAATCCAGAATTTAAGAATGAAAATGCTCTTTTATATGCTGGTCAAAACGTTAAGATAGGTATACTTAATCCACAGTTTAATATTGTTCAAGAAGATGAACAAGTATCTCTTGAAGAGCAAAAGTATTCTACTGAAACAAGATATGATAACAGTAAAAATGTTGGATATCAACAAGTTGAACAAGCCGGAGTTAATGGAGTTAATAAAGTTACCCAAAAAATTAGAAAAATTAATGGTGAAACAACTAATATCGTTACAACAAATACAGAACAAATAAAACCTGTTACGAATGAAATTGTCATTAAAGGTGGAAAACAGTCGAATTATACTTATTCTGGTGGAAGATATGGAACTGTTATAGCTACCAAGGGACAATGGGGATGGCCTGCATCTTGTTCTTCTGTTTCCAGTGGCTTTGGATATCGTTGGGGAACATTACACGATGGTACTGATATTGCCGGTTGTGGATATGGTTCTAATATATTTGCTGCCGAAGGAGGAACTGTTGTAGAATCTAAAAAGAAACCAGGACGTTATCCAGGTGGATATGGAGATAACGGGGAATATATAATTATTGACCATCATAATGGTTTCTATACAATCTATGCCCATATTTGCCCAGGATGTCGTTACGTTAGTGCTGGAGATAATGTATCGAAGGGTCAAGTAATAGGTGGAATGGGTCATACCGGAGCCGCAACTGGAACTCACTTACATTTTGGTTTGTGGAGTGGTTATCCATACCGTGGCGGTAGAGCCCTAAATGCGATGAGTGTGTATTAATATGAAGTTTCAGACATTAGCGAGTGGTTCCAAGGGCAACAGCGCCATAGTTATATGTGATAATATAAAACTTTTAATAGATGATGGGATATCTTATCTATCACTAAAAAGAAAATTAGAAAATTTATCATTAACATTTGATGATTTGACAGGTATACTAATTACCCATAGTCATAGCGATCACATAAAAGGCCTACAATCACTTATTAAACACACTCACCTAAAAGTCATGATTCCAGAAAAAATGTATGAAGACCTATCCCAAATAGTACCAAAAAACCGCGCTATTTATTTGAAAGATACTAATATCTTAGATCAAGTTACAATAAATTTAATTCACACATCTCACGATGTTGCATGCTCCGTTGGCTTCTTAATAACTTATCAAGATAAAAGTTTAGTTTATATTACTGATACTGGCTATATAAACAAAAAAATTCTTCCTGAAATTACTAATAAAAGCATTTATTTAATAGAAAGTAATCACGATGAAGAAATGTTAATGAATGGTCCTTATCCTCCATTTTTAAAACAAAGAGTTATAGGGGACTATGGCCATCTATCAAATAATACGACTGCTTCATATTTAAAAAAAATAGTAGGCGCAGAAACTAAATATGTTCTTCTAGCCCATTTAAGTGAAAAAAATAATAAAGAATCCCTTGCCATGAGCGCAACATCTAAAGCTCTAGATAACAAAAATATTAAAATATCTATTGCTCGACAAGATGAGGAAAGTGAATTAATAGAGGTTTAAAATGATCAAAATAATATGCATAGGAAAAATAAAAGAAAAATACTTTATTGATGCCATCAATGAGTATTGTAAAAGACTACAAAAATATACCAAATTAAAGATAATTGAGCTACCAGATGAAGGCCTAGTAGAAAAAACAAAGGCTATTAATATTGAAGGAGAAAATATTTTAAAACATCTTGACTCTAAAGACTATATCATTAGTATGGATATAGCAGGAAAACAAATGAATTCTATAGAATTTGCAAAAAAGATAGATGGTATATCCCAATTTAATAGTAATATTACATTTATTATTGGCGGTAGTTATGGACTAAGTGATAAAATAAAAGATTTGTCAAATTTTAAAATGTCATTTTCAGAAATGACTTTCCCTCATCAATTATTTAGAGTAATTCTCTTAGAACAAATATATCGTTCTTATAAAATAAATAACAATGAACAATATCATAAATAATAATAGGAAGTGAGAAAATGATAGGAAATAGTTGGGATATATATTTAAAAGATGAATTTCAAAAACCTTACTTTAAAGAACTATTAAATTATGTTAAGGAAGAGTACAAAAAAAAGACTTGCTTTCCTCCACAGAACGAAATATTTAATGCTTTTAGATATACAAAGTATGAAGATTTAAAGGTCGTTATTTTAGGACAAGATCCATATCATGGAGATAATCAAGCAGAAGGTTTATCGTTTTCTGTAAAAAATTCTGTTTCAAGACCACCTTCTCTACAAAATATATTTAAGGAATTAGAAAGTGACTTAAACATAAAAGTCTCAGATAATAACTCTTTAGTACCCTGGGCAGAAGAAGGAGTTTTATTACTTAATGCTGTATTAACAGTAGAAAGAAAGAAACCAGCCTCTCATCAGAGTATTGGCTGGGAAACATTTACCGATGAAGTAATTAAAATAATAAATGAAAAACAAACACCAGTAGTATTTATATTATGGGGAAATTATGCTAGAAGTAAGAAAAAATTAATTACTAACAGTATTCATTATATTATTGAATCTCCTCATCCCTCCCCTTTTTCCGCTTATAATGGTTTTTTTGGAAGCAAACCGTTTTCAAGAACCAATAACTTCTTAATATCTAAAAATATCAAGCCAATCAATTGGCAAATATAAAAAAATAGACATATTACCTAAAAGTGATATGTCTATTTTAATATTTGAAACATTTCTTCTTTTTCATTTTTATAAAACTGTTCTTCTGTATAACCTAAAACTTTAGCTATAATCTTATGAGGAAAAACAACAATTAATTTATTATAATCCACTACAGTATCGTTAAAGAACTTAATTGCGCCTATCAAATCTTCTTCATTATCTTTTAACTCATTTAACAAATTTACTAGTTTTTCATCTTGAACTATTGTATCATCTTCAAAAATAATTTTAGATAATTTATTATAATAATCATTTAAAACGGAATGTAACTTAAAATTATCGCTTTGATTATTAACATCGCCATTAAACTCATCAAAACTATCTTTATACTTTTCATTTTGAATAACTATTTTTACTATCTTATCCATGATGTCTTTCTTTTTTTGTAAAAACAGACTAATATTATTTTCTCCCTCTTTTAATTTTATATCTAAAAACAAAAATTTACTTTTAGTATTTTTTATTATTATAAATAACGTCGACACAAGTATTAGAATAACTCCGATAATAATCAAATATTTCATTCTACCACCTCTACTATAAATAATTATACCAAAATAAAAAGAAGTATTCAACTTCTTCTTCAAAATCAGTTATTAAATATAATGAAGTCTACACTATAAATCCAAATCAACACATTTTTATTACTTTTATCATCATTTAATAAAATATAATCACTACCAACCTCAGATATAGTTCCCGTAAAAATTTTATTTTTCCACTCTATTGAATTACTATATGAGGTATAAAGAGATACATTTTTGCCAATATTTAATGCTAGAAAGTTTTGTAAGCTTTCTAAATTATTAGTTGTACCTCGCATATTTTGATTAGAAATACTTCCACCCATTGGATCTGGAATGATTTGTCTATAATTAGTATAAGTATAATTATTGTTCATTAATAACACCCTTTCACTTAAGGATATTCATACTTTAAATAATTATTCTTAATTTTTTTTAGTTGAATTCATCTTTTCATCAAATACATCTTGTGTATCAGTTGGTTCACTGCCCTTTATAAAATACATTAGTTTTTTGACCTTTGCGTTTTGATCAACAGCCTTTCCCGAAATAGGATCTACCCATACACTTGATACATTTGTAGGTACTTGATACCAATTATCTTCTTTCCCCTCTTCATATTCTTCTATAGTCTTATACCAAATATTTTGTCCATATTTATATTCACTGGTACTTAAACTTTTATTATTGTCATACCCTATCCAAACTGAAGTTACTATATCATTATTAAATCCAATATGCCAATTATCAGTTTCGGTAGTACCACTTTTTAAGGCATAGGTATGTTTTAACTTTGAAGCAAGTGAAATTGCTGTAGGGTAATTATAATCAATATAGGCAGAATCATAAGTAGCTGTTAACATATTATTAAGAATAAATGTAAGACTACTATTTAATACTAACTCATTTTTTTCTGTTGCTTCGTATAAAACATTACCATCGTGATCTTCGACCTTTTGAATTAGATGTGGCGTTATTTTATATCCCAAATTGGCAAATGCCGCATATCCAGCTGTCATATCTATAATTCCTATTTCCTTAGTACCAAGTGGAAGTGAAGGAACATCTGGTAATTCTTCATTTATACCTACCCTCTTGGCAACATTTTTTAAGGCATCACTTCCTAAAAACAAATTTGTTTTTACTGCATATATATTATCAGAATAAGCAATAGCAGTTGCCATAGAAATTGGTTTATTAGCGTATTTATCATTATAATTTCTAGGACTATAGTCATCTCTTTGTGAAAACGTAAACGTCGTTTTTTCACTAGTAAAAGCACTACTTGAAGTAAACCCATTTTCAAGAGCAGCGTAATACAAATAAGGTTTCATAGTCGAACCAACCTGTCTTTTGGCACTAATGGCTCGATTAAATTGTGATTTATTATAATTTTTTCCTCCAGTTAAAGCAACTATTCTACCATTTTTAGGATTAATCATAACACTAGAAACTTGAATTTCAGAATTTTCAGGTATTTGTTCATTAATATTTTTTTCTAGACTTGATTGCGCCTTCATATCCAAATTAGTATATATTTTTAAACCTTTAGTTTGAGTATATGATGATGGAATATTCTTAATTGTTTTAAGTTCATTTAACACTGCATCCTGATAATACATTACTGTCGTTAAATTGTTAGTTTCCTTTTTTCCATAATAAGTTAATTTCTCATTAATAGCCTCTTCCATTTCACTATCAGTAATAACCTTATTTTGTACCATTAAAGATAATATTAATTTTTGTCTCTTTTTTGCTAATTTTATATTAACTAGTGGAGAATAATTACTAGGGGACTTTGGAATACCAACAAGCATTGTAGCTTCTGCTAGGTCCAAATCTTTGGCACTTTTATTAAAATAAAATTTACTGGCGTTCTCTATCCCATAAACACCATGTCCATAATTTATAGTATTTAAATATCCCTCTAAAATCTCATCTTTACTATAATTAGCTTCTAATCTTATTGTATATAGTGCCTCTTCCCACTTTCTCTTCCAGGTCTTATCAAAATCTAAAAATAAATTCTTGGCATATTGTTGTGTAATAGTAGAAGCCCCCTGCTCTGTTTTCATATTTCTAATATTAACATATGAGGCCTTCATAATTCGAAAAATATCAAATCCTTTATGCTTATAAAAATTCTTATCCTCTGCAGATATAGTTGCGTTTATAACATTTTTTGATATGTCATTAAGACCAACCCACTCCGTCTTCTCATTACCCTGAAAAAAAACCTCATTGTTCTGGTCATAAAATACTAAACTATTCGCGACATTTATCTCAAGCTTCGGCATAACTTTAGCGTAAATATATGCTCCACCTATTACTAAAATAAATAAAATTAAAAACGTAATACATACTTTAATTAATCTTTTTCTAAACTTTTTCATACGTATCACCAACCTAAAATTAGTATCATACCAAAACATTTAAAATATGTATAAAAAATAAATAAGTTATGATATAATCACTGATAGAAATAAAAAAGAGGTGTAATAATGGAAAAAGTAAATTGCTTAATCACACTATCTAATAATGAAAATACAACGAATGACTATCTTACAGTTCATCATGATCCTGATAAAAAAACGATCTTTTATGAAGAAAAAGATAAAACAACAGTTACTTATAATTATGAAACAAATACATTAAAAAGAGATAATAACGATATGTTAATAGAATACCAATTTATCTTAAATGAAAATACCACTAATCCCATTTACATCAAGGAATTAAAAAACACTATTAACATTGAACTTCAAACAGTAAAACTAGAAAAAACACAAGATAAATTAATAATTAGCTATAAAATAGATGATAATTATTTTACATTTAAAATAGAAAAAGTATAATTGATAATCTAATATTATTTCAAAATGTATAAAAATAGTTGCACATATAAAGAATATATGATATAAAGATAACTGATAATTTATTATCATCAAAGAAACAATAATTAGTATTAAACATATAATGACTTAAATGGAGGAAAAAATGACAGTAGACAAAATGAAAAAAGAAGATTTAGAACTTTTATCAAATAAAGATATAACTAATCTTATTTTGGAGGAAAGTAAGAAACCTCTAAATACAGCAGATTTATTTAAAAAAATAATTAAACTATTAGATTTACCAGATGAAACATTTGAAAATAAAATAGGGGACTTTTATACATCATTATCAACAGACAAAAGATTTGTGTTATTAGAAAATGGCTGCTGGGATTTAAGAAATAGATATACATCAGACAAGGTAATAAAAACAGCAATCGAGGAAGATGATGATGAGATTGATGAAAATGAAGAGGATTCAATAACTGAAGACGATAATATGGAAGATGATTATTCTGATAATGATGATGACAGTTATAATAGTGATTCAGAAGATGATTTAAAAGATTTAGTTATATTAGATGAAGATGAGATGGAACTAGAGGAATAGTTCCTTTTCATTATTATTTGAAATTTATTAAGAATATGATATAATAACAACAGTTATAGGCGAGGAGAGATAATATGATAGAACATTTAGACGCTATTGAAAAAAGATATAATGACATTTCCGAAGAGTTAACAAAACCTGAAGTATTAAGTGATATAAAGAAAACAACTCAATTATCAAAAGAGTTACGTGACATAGAAGAAACTGTTTCTACATATAAAAAGTATAAAAAGGTATTAAATGATATAGAAGAAACAAAAGAAATGATTAAAGACCATGAGTTAGGTGAAATGGCCAAAGACGAATTAACTAATTTGGAAAATCAAAAAACAGCTACAGAAAAAGAACTTGAGATTTTATTAATTCCAAAGGATCCTAATGATTCTAAAAATGTCATAGTTGAAATAAGAGGCGCTGCTGGTGGAGATGAAGCAAACATTTTTGCTGGAGATTTATTTCGTATGTACACTAGATATGCTGAAAAACAAGGCTTCAAGTATGAAGTATATAATTCAGTAGATGGAGAAGCTGGAGGATTTAGTCAAATAGAATTTATGATTAAGGGTGAAAAAGCCTATAGTAAATTTAAATATGAAAGTGGTTCACACAGAGTTCAAAGAGTACCTGTAACAGAATCAAATGGAAGACTTCAAACCTCAACAGCAACAGTATTAGTAATGCCAGAAGCAGAAGAAGTAGATATAGAAATTAAACCATCAGATTTAAGAATAGATATTTATCGTTCAAGTGGTTGTGGAGGTCAAGGCGTAAATACCACTGATTCTGCTGTAAGAATTACCCATCTTCCAACCAATACCGTTGTTACATGTCAAAATGAAAGAAGTCAAATTCAAAATAAAGAACAAGCAATGAAAGTCTTAAAAGCAAGATTATATGAAATGGAAGTTCGTCGTAAAGAAGAAGAAAGCGGAGCTGAGAGAAAAAGTAAAATTGGTACAGGAGATAGAGCAGAAAAAATAAGAACATATAACTATCCACAAAATAGAGTTACAGACCATAGAATAGGATATACTACTAAAAATCTTGATCGTGTTATGAATGGTGAATTGGATGATATAATTGAGGCATTAATTACTGAAGATCAAAAGAGAAAACTAGCTGGAGAAGAATAATGACAGTTGACGAATTACTTGTTTATGGAAAACAGCATGTTCATAAAGATCATGCAAAACTCCTACTAGCAAGTATTTTAAATAAAAATCCCTTAGAATTATTACTATATCTAGAAGAAGAAGTACCCAAAGAAAAAGTAGTACTTTACAAAAAAGAAATACTAGCGCTAGAAAATAATCAACCATTACAATATGTTATAGGAAATGTTAACTTTTATGGAAACGAATATAGTGTAAATAACAACGTATTAATTCCTCGCTTTGAAACAGAAGAGTTAGTAGAAAATACCATTAATTATATCACAGGCCACTTTGACCCTAATAATCTAAAAATACTAGATATTGGCTGTGGGAGTGGCGTAATAGGTATCACCTTGAAAAAACATTTTCCAAATAGTAATGTTACATTGCTTGACATATCAAAAGAGGCCTTAGAAGTAGCTAGAAAAAATGCTTCTAATTTAAATGTCGAAGTGAACTTTGTTCAAAGTGATGTATTTTCCAATATAAAGGATAAATATAACGTAATAATTAGTAATCCGCCATACATTTGTGATGATGAAGAAATAGAAGACATTGTGAAAAACAATGAACCCCATATTGCTCTCTATGGTGGAAAAGATGGTCTTGACTGTTATAGAAAGATATTTAAAGACATAAAAAATCACTTAGCTAATCCTTTTTTAATAGCCTTGGAAATAGGACAGTACCAGGCTCCTGGAATCATTAATATGGCCAACTACTTTCTAGAAAATATAAAAATAGAAGTATTAAAAGATATGCAAGGAAGAGATAGAATGATATTAATCTATCAAAAGCAAATAAAAAGTGAATAAAAAATATGCATCCGCCCTTTATATATGTGAAGGGTGGATTTTTAATGAAAAAATTTATATTATTATTGATGACCATTGCAATAGTTTCTTTGGTAAGTGATATTAATTGTGAAAAGACCATAATTCCAAAAGAAGCAATAAGATTTCGTGTCATAGCTAATAGTAACAGCCAAGAAGATCAGAACTTAAAAGTAAAAGTAAAAGATAATTTGGAAAAAGATATAAGTAAAGTTCTAAAAAATGAAACAACCTTAATCTCTTCAAGAACAGCTCTAGAAAATAATCTCTTGTTATTTGAAAAAAATATTAATAATACCTTAAAAAAAGAAAATTCGCAAACAACTTTCAGAATAAATTATGGAATGAATTATTTTCCTGAAAAAGAATATAAAAATGTCATTTACAAAGAAGGAAACTATGAATCATTAGTAGTAACATTAGGAGATGGACTAGGAGAAAACTTTTGGTGTGTATTATTTCCACCCCTTTGTCTATTAGAAGGAGAGGAGGAAAATGCTAAAGATGTTGAGTACCATATATTAGTTAAAGATATCCTAAAAAAATATGAAAAAAATACTAATAAAACCAAATAATTTACTATCTTTACATTGATAATTTGCTTGTTTTATTGACAAATAAAGTGGATTATACTACGATACTGTTAGGTGATAAAAATGTTAGTCAATTTTAATGAAATATTAAAAGAGGCAAAAGAAAAACATTATGCTGTCCCACATTTTAATATTAATAATTTAGAATGGACAAAGTATATTCTAGAAGAATGTAATAAACTACAAGTTCCTGTAATTCTTGGTGTAAGTAGTAGTGCCGCACAATATATGGGAGGATGGAGTGTCCCAGTAGCCTTTACAAAATCACTAATAGAAGAACTAAATATTAATATTCCTGTATGTTTACACGTTGACCATGGTAGTTTTGATGACTGTAAAGAAGCGATTGATGCTGGATTTAAATCAGTCATGATTGATGCTTCTAAATATAGTTTTACTGAAAACATTGATATAACAAAATCCGTTGTTTCATACGCACACAAATATAATGTAAGCGTAGAAGCAGAACTTGGATATATAGGTTCCAATATATCAGATGAATCTAATTGTCCGAGCAAGGAAACATGTTTAGAATTCTATAAAGAAACAGGAATAGATGCCTTAGCTCCAGCCATAGGTAATGCACATGGAATTTATAAACAAAAACCTCATCTACAATTAAAACACCTGGGGGAAATATCAAAGATAGTTCCCATTCCATTAGTTTTACATGGTGGAAGTGGTATTAGCGATGAAGATATCAAAGAATGTATAAAAAATGGGATATCTAAAGTAAATATCAATACCGACTTGCAAATAGCTTGGGCAAAAGGCATTAGAAAATTCCTACAGGATAATAAAGACGTATATGATCCACGAAAAATAATCTTAAGTGGTCGAGAAAATATGATTAATCAAATAAAACATCTAGTTAAAACATTTAATACAAAAAGAGTGTCTGATTTTTCAAGAAATAATACAATATAGTAAAGATGGTGAAGTTATGAAAATATTAGAAATAACAGGAGGAAATACTCTTTCTGGAACTATTAGAATAAGTGGTGCCAAAAATAGTTCTGTTGCGTTAATTCCAGCAGCAATTCTTTCGGATGAAGAAGTAACAATTTGTAATGTGCCAGAAATTTCTGATACAGATACGCTTTGTGAAATACTAGATTATTTAAATGTTGAAAATAAAAGAGCAAGTGAAAGTATAGTCATTAATCCTAATAATCTAGAAAACAAAGAAATAGGAGAAAACTATTCGAAAAAATTAAGAGCCTCTTATTATTTTATGGGTGCACTCCTAGGAAAATATAAAAAAGCAGTTATGTATTTTCCTGGTGGCTGCTCAATAGGAGCACGCCCAATAGATCTTCATCTAAAGGGATTTGAAGCATTAGGCGCCAAAGTAACAAACGAAAAAAACAAATATATAGTTGAAGCTGAAGAGTTAAAGGGGGCTAATATTTACTTAGATATAGCATCAGTTGGTGCTACTATAAATATAATGCTTGCAGCAGTCAGAGCCAAGGGAACAACTGTAATAGATAATGCTGCCAAAGAACCAGAAATAGTAAATGTTGCGACATTTTTAAATAACATGGGAGCCAAGATAACAGGTGCTGGAACATCAACTATTAAAATAACAGGAGTTGATACACTTCATAAATGTTTTCATGAAGTAATTCCAGATAGAATTGAAGCAGGAACTTATATTCTGATCGGTGCTCTTTGTGGTAATCAATTAAAAATAGATAACATAATTCCTGAACATATAGACTCACTATTATCAAAATTAGAAGAAATAGGAACAGAGCTTGAAATAGGTGCTGATTACATAATTGTTTCTAAAAGTGATCGCTATAAATCTACAAATATAAAAACGGCAGTTTATCCAGGCTTTCCAACAGACTTACAACAACCATTTACAGTTTTATTAACTCAATGCAATGGTAAATCTAAAGTAATGGAAACAATCTGGGAAAATCGTTTCATGCATGTTCCCTACTTAATCCAAATGGGAGCAGATATAACGGTTAAAAACCAAACGGCTACAATAATTGGTCCAACTGCTTTAACAGGAAGTGAAGTAGTTGCAACAGACTTAAGAGCAGGGGCAGCCTTAGTAGCGGCAGCCTTAATTGCCGATGGAAAAACAAGAATAACAAACATAGAACATATCCTAAGAGGATATGAAAATATCGTCGAAAAATTAACAAGCGTGGGTGCTAAAATAGAGAGTCATGAAATATAATATATAAAGACTCTTTTATTTTGGAGGAATTATGAAAAAATATAAAAAAATAATAATTCTTACAGTTATCTCACTAAGCGTGTATTTTATTTACCTTGTTACAAATAAAAACAACATTACATATATTTCCCTAGGTGACTCTCTTAGCATAGGACAAAATGCCTATGGAGGAAATTCTTACGGTTATACAGGATATTTCAGTGATTACCTACGTAAAGGTCATAATCTAAATATTACAACCACCTATTTTAATAGTAAAAATAAAGATATTCCAACATTATATAATGATATATTAAAAAATGAAAGTATCCTTATAGACAATAATAACTACAACTTAAAACGCTTACTACAAGAAGCTGATGTTATAACAATATCTATTGGATTAAATGACATAATCTATGAATATAGCCTAAAAAATAAAAATGAACTATCAAAATATGAAGAAGATAGAATTATATCCTATATAGAAGATAATTTTAATAGTTTAATCCAAGAAATAAAAAAATACACAACAAAGAAAATAATTGTTGTAGGTTATCCCACCAACAACGTTAAATATAAAAATCTAATTCAAAAACTCAATACAAAATATAAAAAAATATGTCAAGGTACCGATGATATATTTATTGACAGTGATAAATTATTAAATAATGAGAAATACTTTGAATTAAAAAAGAATCTTTTTCCTAACGATCAAGGATATAAAAAGATTGCTGAAAACATCATAAAATCCTATGAAAATACAAAAAAATAAAGAAATCCACAATAAATGTGGATAAAAACTCTTGTCATGTGCACAAAAAGTTGTTATAATAAATTCGCTATTAATTACTATGGCTTTTAAGAGCTATGGCGGAAGGAGAGATTTTATGAAAAAGGGAATACATCCAGATTATAAAGAAGCAACAGTAACATGTGCTTGTGGAGAAACATTTACTACTAAATCAACTAAAAGTGAAATATCTGTAGAAGTATGTTCTAAATGTCATCCTTTTTATACAGGAAAACAAAATAGAGCATCACGTGCTGGTCGTGTAGATAAATTTAATAAGAAATATGGATTTAATCAAGAATCTGAAAAAGCTGCATAACATGTAGTTTTTTTTTCACAAAAATTGTGGAAAAAAAACAATTAAAAGTAAGTTAAAAATAAAAAATCCACAATTCCTGTGGATTTTTGCTATAATTATACTAGAAAGAAGGAATAATATGAAAATAGGAATAGCATCTGATCATAGAGGATATAAATTAAAAGAATTTTTAAAAAATCATTTAGACTATGAAATGATTGATTATGGTACAACAAGTGAAGAAAGTGTTGATTACCCTGACTTTGGGATATCATTAGGTGAAGCTGTAGCAAAAGGAAACACTGATTTAGGGATAGCTATTTGTGGTTCAGGAATAGGTATATCCATTGCCTGCAACAAAGTAAAAGGAATAAGATGTGCCAAAGTATCAAATAAACAAGAAGCAAAATATACAAGAAATGACAACGACGCCAATATCATAGCTTTATCTGCCGAAGTTCCTGAAGAAGAAGCACTAGAAATCATAACAACATTTATTAACACACCTTTTTCCAATGAAGAACGCCATATAAGAAGAATAAATAAAATAAAGGAATATGAGGAAAAACATGAGTGGTAAAATAATAATCTATATAATTATAACAGTTCTTGTAATATGGTCATTAGATTCTATAAATATAAATTCAATTTTTAAAAAAAATAAAGTCATACAAGCTAAAGTATTTTATTTTTTCTTAGCATTATCACTAATATATTTAGTAACAAACTTTTTTTGGGATTTTTTCCTTACAACAAAAATTTAAATAATAATGTATAAAAACCTCACTATATGAGAAAACTCTTAATGAGGTGGAAAAATGAAAAATAAAAAGCTAAAATCATATGTTTTACCAAGTTTATATGCTTGTTTCTTTGTAGGCGTATTATTTGTAACAATAGGTATTGCTAATGTTTTGACAAAAAAGGCTCCAACAAATAATACAAATGAAGAAATAAACTATGTTTCTGAATCAATAGTAGATGATGATGAACCAGTAGTAAAAGAAGAAAATAAAATTTTAAAACCATACACAAATGATCAAGTAAAAATAGGAAAATATTACTATGATTATAAGGCCGATGAAACTAAACAACAAAACTCAATCACTTATCATGATAATACATATATGCAAAACTCAGGAATAGATTATATTCTTGAAGAGACATTCGAAGTAAATAGTATTCTAGATGGAACAGTAACAAATGTTACAACAGATGAATTACTAGGTAATTGTGTAGAAATAAAACATGATAATAACTATACAAGTATTTATCAAAGCCTATCTGAAGCAAGTGTCAAAAAAGGCGATAAAGTAACAGCCGGTCAAGTAATTGGCAAAAGTGGCCAAAATACATTAGATAAAGACATGGGCAATCATCTACATTTTGAACTATACATAAGAGGTGAAGTAGTAGATCCTCTAAACTATTTAGATAAACAAGTAGAAAAACAAGATAAAACAAATGAAACAGCAAAAACAGAAGAAAATACAAAAACAACAGATAATAATACCAATCAAGAAGAAGAGTAATCTTCTTTTTTTTCATAAAATTCAAATTATTATATATATTTTAATGAGGAGAGATTTTATGAATGAATCAATAAAAAAAAGAGTATTATTAGAAGCTAAAACTATTATAGAAACCCAAAAAACATTAAGAGATATGGAACAATTAGTTCAAGTAAGTAAAAGTACTATTCATAAAGATATGCAGCAAAGACTAATTGAATTGGATGAAGATTTATATGAACAAGTTCAAAATATTTTTGAAAATCATATAAAGATAAGACACATTCATGGAGGAGAGTCAACAAAGAAAAAATATATGAGTAAATTAAAGAAATTATAAACATAATAATAATAAAGGAGGAATAATAGTGTTAGCAAAAGATGTAGGAATTGATTTAGGAACAGCAAATATATTAATTTATGTTAAAGGCGAAGGAATTGTTTTAAATGAACCAAGTATTGTTGTAGTCGATACAAATGAAAATAAAGTAATAGCTATGGGTAATGAAGCAAAAGAAATGATAGGAAAAACTCCAGAAAATATTAAAGTAATTAAACCATTAAAAGATGGTGTTATAGCAGATTTTGAAATTACAGAATTAATGTTAAATAATTATATTAAAAGGGTTAAAGCAAAAAGTCTATTAACTCGACCTAGAGTTTTAATTTGCTGTCCTTCAAATATTACTGAAGTAGAAAAAAGCGCTATTATAGAAGCGGCAGAAAGAACTGGAGCAAGAAAGGTATTTATAGAAGAAGAACCAAAAGTTGCTGCCATAGGAGCAGGAATCAAGATAAAAAATCCAACTGGAAATATGGTAATAGATATAGGAGGGGGAACTACAGATATAGCAGTTTTATCAATGAATAATATTGTTATATCATCATCCTTAAGAATAGCAGGAAATACATTTGATCAAGATATAATTAATTATATAAGAGAAAAATATCAAGTTTTAATAGGTGAAAGAACAGCAGAAGACATTAAAATAAACTTTGCTAATGTTTATAAGCCAGATAAAAAGAAAGAGTTAATAGTAAAAGGTAGAAATTTAATAACAGGTCTTCCAATTACTATTACTATAAATCAAGAAGATACAGCTAAAGCTCTAGAGGATAGTATTAAAAAAATAGTAAGTGTTTCTATTAATGTCTTAGAAAATACTCCACCAGAATTAGCCGCCGATATTGTTGACAAAGGGGTAATATTAACGGGTGGCGGATCACTTTTAAAGGGCTTGCAAAAAGTATTGAAACAGAACTTAAAAATACCTGTCTTAATAGCTCAGTCCCCATTAACATGCGTAGTAGAAGGGACAAAGGTTCTCTTAGATGACATTAAGAGTATTAGTAAATGTGTTTAATGATTTTCATTTACTTGCTAAATAATAATAATTTGCTATAATTTATATAGAAGCGAGGATTAATATGAAAATAGAAGTATTGAATGCATTGAAAATAGTAATTACAACATTTATTTGTTCAGCTATTATCATGCCATTTATGATTAAAATAGCAAAACATGTTGGAGCCTTAGATGTTCCAAGAAGTGATGAAGGAAACAGGCATATTCATACAAAAACAACACCGTACTTTGGAGGATTAGGAGTATTTTTGAGTTTTTTACTTGGATATATGATTTTTGGAACACCAAGTATTAGAATGAATTCAATACTAATTGGAAGTTTTATCGTTATCTTAACAGGTATAACAGACGATATAGCACCAATAAAGTCTTGGCAGAAATTAATTGGTCATTTAATAGCGGCATCCGTTATAGTCTTTTACGGAAATATTACTTTAAACAATATTACAGTATTTGGATTTAATTTGGATTTTGGTATATTTGCCTATCCGCTTACAATATTCTTTATAGTGGCATGTACCAATATAATTAACTTAATAGATGGCTTGGATGGTCTAAGTGGTGGTATCTGCTCAATTTTCTTTCTGACCATTGGAATAATAGGTTTATATCAAGGAAGAAGTGGCAGTTTAGTCATGATACTAACATTTATTATGTTGGGAGCAACCCTTGGATTCCTACTTTATAACTTCCATAATGCTAAAATATTTGCTGGCGATTGTTCTACATTCCTAGGCTTTATAATCGCTATTATTTCTCTATTAGAATTCAAAGGTCCAGCGCTTACTTCCTTCTTTGTTCCAATTACAATTTTAGCTATTCCAATATTAGATACATTATTTGCTATTATAAGACGAACATTAAAGGGAAAACCAATCTTTTCAGCGGACAAGCAACATCTACACCACCAACTATTAGGTATGAATTTTTCTCCAACTGTAACAGTTATTATAATTTATGTGATAGATATTCTTTTCTCATTAGCGACAATCTTATTTATGATTCAAGACCATACTATTGGTATTATCATATATTTAGTGCTTTTTGTAGCAATGTTATGGTTTGTTTTTCATACAAGTATAATTTCTGATAAGAGTCCAAAATTAGTAAAATCAATAGAAGAAAAGATTAAATCACCAAAAAAGAAAAGCAATGTTTCAACAAAAATTACAAAAGAAAATAAAAAAGATAATTCTCAGAATAAGCATAAAAAAAGTAAAAATACTAAAGTAACTACTAAAAACAAAAGAAAGTAGTTATTTTTTTTATGAGCTTTAATAACAATTTTTGGTAAATTATGGTAAAATATTATATTATAAGGTGGGGCGTTTAATATGTTGAACTTTGTTATTTGTGATGATAATAGAAATTTTTCTAAAATGATGAAAACCGAAATAGAAAATTTTATGATGAACTATGATCAAAAATATAAAATTTTTCATTTTGAAGGTTATGATGACAGCTTCGAAGAATTTGTAAAAAAGGAAATGGGATTCAAGATATATTTTTTAGATATTAAAACAAAATGTAAATCTGGGCTAGATGCTGCAAGAATTATAAGAGAAAAATACGATGATTGGGTTTCAATAATTGTAGTAGTCACATCTCATGAAGAGTATAGATATGAAGCCTTAGGAAATAGATTATACTTAATGGATTTTATTAATAAATTAAATGGTTGTCAGAAAACACTAAAAGAAGATTTAAAAAGAATATTAAATATTTATAATAAAAGACATAAGGCATTAAGTTTTGAATATAATCATATTTTTCATAAAATTGAGTTTAGAGATATTGTGAATATAGAAAAAGAACAAGATAGTAAAAGATGTATAATCAGAACAACATATGGAACAATCTATATGCCAGGTACTTTAAATGACATTATCAGTAAACTTGACGATAGATTTCTCAAAGTACATAGAAGTTTAATTGTTAATAAGGATAAAATAGTTAAATATAGTCCTAAATTAAACAAATTAGAATTTAATGACGGAAGTTTTACACATCTAATTTCAAGAAGAAAAAAGAAGGAGTTGATGAAGTGTGATTGATACAATAGTAAAAATAATATGTGCGATTATGTGTGGTTTTACAATAACCTATACAGTAAAAAACATATTATATAAAAAATTTAAAATTATAGATATAAAAACTACAACAATGGTTATTCTTATATCGCTAATAACGTTATTTTCATATAGTATTCAGTATAGTTCAGAGAATATGTTATTTAGAATTTTGCTATGCACAGTATTAATTAAAATAATTTCAGGCGAATCAATTTATAAATCATTAGTAACAATGTTAACCGCATTTGTTATTATGGCTATAGGAGATTTAATTTTTTCATACATATTTCTTTTCTTTTTTACTATAGATGAAATAAGAGGGCTTTGGTATTGTATATTATTATGCAATATAATGGTTAATACCTTTACATTATTATTTATCAGCATTCCATTAATAAAAAGTAAATTAAATAGATTTATTCACGGAATGAATGATACTGGGAAATTTTCAACCATTTTTCTGTTTTGTTTATCAGCATTAGTACTAGTATATGCATTTTATAACATCAGTATTAACTATAAAATAAGTGACACATACTATGTCAATGTTATTATTGCATTAACATATTTTGTAATAATGATAGTATTTTTAAAGGAAAGATTAGAATATAATAATTTAATGAATAAATATGATAGTTTATTTGAATATTTTAAAGAAGTTGAGGATAATATCGATGAAATATCACTTCTTAATCATGAATATAAAAATCAATTAGCAGTTATAAAAGCATACATAGAAAGGGATAGAAAAAAAGAAGCAATTGAATATATAGACGATATGGTTGACAATACAGTTAAGGCAGATAACAGTATAGTATCTGAGTTAAAAAAGTTACCTAACGGTGGTGTAAAAGGTTTGCTTTATTATAAAATTATTACATCAGCAACAAAAAATGTGACAGTTGTATTAGATATTGAAGATACGGCAATAAAATTTTTAAAGCCTTTATCAATAAATGAAAATAAGATAATTTCTAAAGCCTTGGGAATATATATAGATAATGCTTTAGATGCAGCTGCCTCTACTGAAAACAAGGTAGTTAATATTGAAATATATCGTATAAATAAAGAAATTAATATTGTTGTATCAAATAAGTTTATTATTGATGGGGTGGACATAAGTAAAATTAATCAAAAAAACTATACTACTAAGGGTCAAAATCATGGTAAGGGTATATACTTAATAAATAAGATTATCAAAAAAACTGATTGGTTAAAATCTGAAAGAAAAATTATTAACGACTATTATGTTCAAAAACTAATTATAATAAAAGATTTTACAAATTGTTAAGAAGCTTATTCATAATAAATAAAAAAACCATTCTTCATCTTAAGAAATGGTTTTTTTATAAATTTTTCTAGTCTATTAAAGCGTTAGGTGCAACTGGTTCATCAATTAGAATGAACATACACCCCATACTTGCAGCTCCTGTTAACATCATAGCTACAGCAGCAACAACACCTGCCAATTTCTTTTTCATATTTTTTCCTCCTTTTTATTTTTTATTACTAAAATATTAATTAAATTAATATTTTAGTCTGATTATAATTTCTGTAATTTCTATATGGTTGTTTAAATATTTTGTATGTTAAGGGTAACACCATAATACTTTCAAGTATTAGTGAACAAATTAACATACTATTTATAGAATAATTATTAATATGAACTATTAATATAATGTAAATTAAAGTTATTAAGATTGTAGAAAATTTACGGATCTTTCTTTTCTTTTTATTAGGTAAGGGCCTTTTAACCGTATCTGCTGGTGCGTATATTGCTAGTGGAACTAAACATATCATCCCAACACTTATAAGTAAAGTCTTACTAAATTCACCATACAGCATTATTACTGGAACACCAATAAATAATAATGTAGAAAATATTAGGCATTGATAACTCTTCCCAGCATGAAATCCAAACCCTGTAAACCGAATAATATTAAAAAATATTAATAACAGAATAAACTCTTTAATGATACCAATTATTATCGCAATAAGCGTTATTATAATCAACTTAGTAACACTTAAATATATACCCTCTAAACCGTATCTCAATTTATCAAGTTCATCATCATCATATGCATGATACTTTGTAATAAAGGATGTTGTTAATTTTAAATACCTATCCTTCATATAAACTCCTCTTTAATCTAACTAAATGGTATCACTTGTATTAAAAAATTTTTCTATATTCAGTAAAATGTCGAATTTTATCAAAATTTAGACTAAAAAATAAGAAAAAAAGATCTCACTTACCGAAAAAGTATTAGAAATGACATTTAACGGAAATTCTAAAAAAATAATGCCATTTTTGATACACTAAATATGCGCACAAGCAAAGAGTTAGTTAACTGATTTAAAGAGAAGGTGAGGTGGCAGTATGGTAGGACGCGTTAAGTGGTTCAATAATGAAAAAGGTTATGGATTTATTGAGTACAAAGAAAATGAAGATGTATTCATCCATTATAGTACAATTCAAACTGATGGATATAAAACATTAACCGAAGGTCAATATGTTGAATTTGAATTAATTAGTACTCCTAAAGGATTTCAAGCACTAAATGTATGCCCAATTAAAGAACCAGCGACAACAAAGTAATCTATTTCCTTTATTATAGATATAGAATCGTCCCAGAACTAAAAATCTTTTATATCAAACCCAAATATTTATAATAAAGGGATGCCTAAATTGTCCTGTAAAACTACTACTAAAATAGTAGTTTTTTTTAACTTTGTATGTTAAAATATATATAAGGAGGATGATATTATGGAATTCATAATCAGAGGAGATAAAATAAAAGTAACTGATTCAATGAAAAACTACATAGAAGAGAAGTTAGGAAAACTAGAGAAGTATCTAAAAGATGGCGATTCAGTACGCGCAAATGTAGTAGTAAAGGTTAGAAATAAAAACCAAATTGTTGAAATTACAATACCATTAAAAACCATAATTTTACGTTCTGAAGAATCACAAGATGATTTTTACAAGGCTGTTGATAAAACAATCGATAAGCTAGAAAGACAATTAAGAAAAAATAAAACTAGACTTTCAAAACATAATAAGTCAAATAAAGAATTTATGATTATAGATGAAGAAGAAAGTATAGAAGAAGAAAGTATAGTTAAAAGAAAAACAATTGAAGTAAAGCCTATGAATGAAGAAGAAGCAATACTTCAAATGGAGCTATTAGGACATCAATTTTATATGTACTTAGATAGTGATAAAGAAAAATATTGTGTTGTTTATAAGAGAAAAGAAGGAGGATATGGAGTTCTTGAGTCTTAATAACATTAATATTTATATGTAAATCAAAAAAAGCCTAGAAAAATGGGCTTTTTTTTGGTAGAATAAATAGTTAAGGGAGATGTTTAGATGAGTATATTAAATAGATTATTCGATCATGAATATAAACAACTTAAAAAATTTCAAAAATTAGCAGATCAAATAGAGGCATTAGATGAAGAAACAAAAAAATTAACTGATACTGAACTTAGAGCCAAAACAGAAGAGTTCAAGAATCGTTTAAATAATGGGGAAACTGTTGATGATTTATTAGTAGAAGCTTTTGCAGTAGCTCGCGAAGCTTGTTTTAGAGTAATAGGAGAAAAGCCCTTTTATGTTCAATTACTAGGAGCATGTGCCATTCATTTTGGTAACATTGCTGAAATGAAAACAGGTGAAGGAAAAACCTTAACAGCAGTTCTACCAGCTTACTTAAATGCCCTAACAGGAAAAGGTGTTCACATCATAACAGTAAATGAATATCTAGCACAACGTGATACAAACTGGATGGGTGAAATTCATCGCTTCTTAGGATTAACTGTAGGAGTTAACTTAAGAGATATGTCAGCAAAAGAAAAACAAGAACAATATAAATGTGATATTATGTATTCTACCAATAGTGAAATTGGATTTGACTATTTAAGAGATAACATGGTTGTTAATAAAGAAGAAAGAGTTCAAAGACCGTTAAATTTTGCTATTATTGATGAGGTTGACTCTGTATTAATAGATGAAGCGCGTACACCATTAATAATATCAGGTGGAAAAATGACTAGTGCTAACCTATATATTGATGCTGATAGATTTGCCAAAACATTAAAAAAAGAAGAAGATTTCATTTATGATGAAAAAACCAAAAGCGTTAATTTAAATGAACAAGGTTCAGAAAAAGCAGAAAAAACGTTCCATGTTAAAAATTTATATGAAGTTGAAAATGCAACTTTGGTTCATTATATAAATCAAGCATTACGTGCTAATTATGCTATGAGCAAAGATGTTGATTATGTTGTACAAGATGATGAAATTGTTATAGTAGATCAATTCACTGGGCGTTTGATGAAAGGACGTGCTTATAGTGAGGGCCTACATCAAGCAATTGAGGCTAAAGAAGGAGTTACAATTAATCAAGAAACTAAAACACTAGCAACAATTACAATTCAGAATTTATTTAGAATGTATCAAAAGTTAGCAGGTATGACTGGTACAGCAAAAACAGAAGAAGAAGAATTTAGAAATATCTATAATATGTATGTTATCTGTATTCCAACAAATAAGGAAGTAATTCGTATAGACGCTCCAGACTTAGTATTTGCAACAAAAGCTGCTAAATATAAAGCCATAATTAACTTTGTAAAAGAAAGATATGAAGCAGGACAGCCAGTTCTAATAGGTACAATTGCCATAGAAACAAGTGAATTAATTAGTGATTTACTAACAAAAGCAAAAATACCACATGAAACATTAAATGCAAAAAATCATGCTCGCGAAGCAGAAATAATTTCTAAAATCGGACAACACAAATCTGTTACAATCGCAACAAACATGGCTGGACGTGGTACAGACATTAAGTTATCAGACGAAATAAAAGCTCTAGGTGGACTTTGCGTAGTTGGTACAGAAAGACATGAATCACGCCGTATTGATAATCAGTTAAGAGGACGTTCTGGACGTCAAGGAGATCCAGGATATACACAATTCTTTGTATCTATGGAAGATGACCTAATGGTTCGCTTTGGCTCTGATAGAATTAAAACTATGATGCAAAACATGGGATTTGGTGATAATGCTATCCAAAGTAAAATTATTACTAACTCTTTAGGTACTGCCCAAGCAAGAGTTGAAGGTAACAACTTTGATATTCGTAAAAATATTCTACAATACGATGATGTTATGAATAATCAAAGAGAGATAATATATGAAAAAAGAAATAAAATATTAGACAGTGAATCTATTCATGAAGATATTTTAGATACATTCCGTCATCATATTGAGGACTTGGTTAATTCACATTTAGTAATTGATGGGGAAATTAATGACGACGACATTGATGAAATAACAGAATTTGCCAATGAAAACTTATTAGTTAAAGACATAAAAAAATCATCATTAAAGAATAAGAGCGCAGAAGATATTATAAATAAGTTATACCAGCAAGTTGTTGATGAATATCAAGAAAAAATATCAATTTTACCAGAAGAGGTAACTAACGAATTTGAAAAAGCTATTTCTCTACAGGTAATTGATAATTATTGGATGGAACATATCAATACAATGTCACATTTAAGAGAAGGAATATACTTACGTGGATATGCACAAGTTGATCCTTTACATGCGTATACTATGGAAGGATTCGATATGTTTGATAAGATGTTACAAAATATTGATAAAGACACAACTGTATTCCTACTAAAAGCAGAAATAAGACAAAATATTGAAAGAAAGCCAGCTGCAGAAACAAAAAAGATGAGCACTAACAAAGATGACTCATCAGATAAATCAAAAAGGAAACCAGCAAAATCTAAAAAAGTTGGTAGAAACGATCTTTGTCCATGTGGTTCGGGAAAAAAATATAAGAATTGCTGTGGAAAGTAGCGTAAAATAAGGAAAAACGAGAATTTATAAAAATTTAAATTGGTTCGGGTTTTATTAACTTGTCCACAATAACTTAAAAAATGTAGACAAATTTCTTTGAAATTAAAGGATGTTAGCAAAAAGTAATTTGTTGACATCTTTTTTCTTGTAATAGGGAAAGGAGAGATTGAATGATAAAAAGAGTATTAAAAGATATTAAGATTGCTTATAATAATAAAGCATATTTTTCGGCACTGGCATTAACTTTAACAATACCTGACATTCGTGGAAAAATACAATATAAAAATAATTCTAATTTAAAAGATAGGGAAAAGTATATCAAATGGTTTGATGAATGGATAAAAGAATATTTTGAAATACCAAAGCCTAAAAATGAAATGTTTGAGGATTTTGATGTTCTTGCAAAATCTGATGGAGAGGTATGCTACGCATTGAGGTGTGCTTATCTTCATTCAGGAAATTATGATTTAAAAGCTCATGGTAAAGATAACATAAAACTTGATAGGTTTGAATTGTGTGTTAGCGATGGAGAATGGCAATTTGGTGATGCTCATGGCTGCTCAATGTGTGATGGCGAAATTGAAGAAGTTCATAGAAGATTTAATGTAATAAACTTAATAGAAGCGTTCATAGATGGAATGGAAGAATATATAAAAGCCTATGGTGATACATCTAATGAATATGCAACAATGGGTATAATAATAATTTAAATTAAGGTGTTATCTAAATACGGATAACGCTTTCTTTTTATATGATCATAAATGAGAGAAGGAGATGATACAAATGATCAGTATAAGAAAAAGAGGTAATACCTATCAATATTGTTTTGAAGCAGGAAAGGTAAATGGAAAGAGAAAACAAATAACTAAATGTGGATTTAAAACAAAAAATGAAGCATATACAGCAGGACAAAAAGCATACGACGAATTTATTAATGGAGTAACAAGTATAGAGTGTAATATGTTATATGGAGATTATTTAGATTATTGGATGAAAGAATATTTTGAAATTAATTACAAATATTCTACAGCAAAGAGATATAAAGAATCTTTCGGAAATATAAAAAAGGAATTAGGTAATTATAAATTATCAGTTTTAACACCATATATTTTAAATCAAGCATTATTAAAATTATATCAAACATCTAGTACAAGAGATGCATTAATAAATTATCAAAAGGTTATTAAAAGTTCTTTAAGAGATGCAACTTATTACTTTGGATTTATTAAGAATAATCCAACAGCAGAGTTAGAAATACCTAGAGTACTATCATTTGAATTAAAAAAAACGATGTAGGTCACATCTATACTAAAGAAGAAATAGAACTAATTTTAAATAGATTTAAGAATAATAAAGTATTTATATGTGCATTTTTAACTGCTTGTTATACAGGTATGAGAACAGGTGAAACATTTGCTTTAACTTGGAATGATATTGACTTAGACAACAGAATAATCAAAGTGAATAAAACTGTTTATGCAAAAGATAAAGAAGAAAATGGTAGATGGTATTTAGGTACAACAAAAACAATAGGCAGTAGTAGAGAAATTTATATTTGTGATACTTTATATTCAGTATTATCTGATTATAAAGAACTACAAATAAAATATAAAAGAGAATATGGTAAAAATTATAGAAGATATATCTTAAAAGAAGTTAAAAATAAATATGGCAAGTTAGTAGAATATAAAGTTATAGAAAGTCAATCTAGGAAAAATAAAATTCAAATGGTATTTACTAGGAAAGATGGATCATATTCAGGAACAGATATTATAAAATATCCTTTTAAAATAATTCATCATGAGTTAGGAATGAGTTGTAGATTTTATGATTTAAGAGGAAGTTTTGCTACTATTAGCTTGAGAAATGGTTGTGAAATAAAAGATATTGCCGAAGTGCTTGGGCATAGACGGATAGAAACAACAGAAAAATATTATATTTCTAGTACTAACAATGATAGAAAAGAGGTTAATAATAATTTAGAAAAAGCATTTAAAATAAATGTAAATGATTTTATTTTATAAAAAACTTGACATTTATTAATTAGTGTATATAATAGCGTAAAAAAAATACATTTAATTGTTTTGATGTTGTATTTTTTTTACATTTTGTATATAATATTATTGAAAGGGTGATAATATGCTAAAAAAAATAAAATTAGATAATTATGTAACTTTCACAAAATCAACAGAAATAGATTTTACTGCAACAAATTATAAGTTTTTGGAAAGTGAAAATGTTGGGAGTAACAAATTACTTAAGGGATGTTTGTTTGTTGGAGAAAATGCTTCTGGAAAAACAAAGATTTTATCTGGTATTACTTTTTTATTAGATTTGTTATTTGGTAATAAAGAAGTGGATTTTATGACAAACAAAAGTTTTTACACAGACAAAAAAACGTATAAAATTGAATATACATTTATACAAGAAAATGTTGAGATAATATATTTAATTGAAATAGGACTTAATGAAATTGTTTCAGAAAAACTTGTTATGGATAAAAAAATAATTTTGGAAAGACTAGGGAATACTGCTAAATTTTTACTTAATGATGAAAAGACTTTTACAGATATATCTAATAAACTACTATTTTTACGTAGAATTTATTTTGACACTAATTTTTATGAAGATAAAGTATTAATTAATTGGTTTAACTATATGAAAAAATCTGTATATATCAATTGTTACTATAGGAATGTTGTAACATATTCTGGTGAAAATCTATTAGTTCATGAATATTTAAATGATAATACTGTAGATGAAATCAATAAATTTTTAGAAAAAATAAATTATAATCAAAAAATTGAATATGGAACAGAGACATCTGATCCAAATCATAAATTTTCTGTTAAATCAAATGATAACAAAAAATTTATTTCATTCAACAAATCAGGTACAGATATATATGTTCCTGAAATGTTTGAGTCAACAGGCAACAAAACATTTATGGAATTGTTACCATCATTTCTTCATGCAATTAACAATGAATGCATGATAATAATTGATGAATTTAGTAGTGGATTCCATAATGAATTAGAAGAATGTATAATAAAATATTTTTTCCATTATTCAAATAATTCACAGTTGTTTTTCACTTCGCATTCTACAAACATATTGAATAATAGTTTGTTAAGACCAGACCAAATTTATTCAGTATACTTTGATTCGAAAAAAGGTTCACAAATTAAAAGATTTTCTGATGAAATGCCCAGAGAGTCACAAAATACTGAAAAAATGTATTTGAATGGAGTGTTTAATGGATTGCCTAGATACAATAAAGTCTTTAAAGATTAATTTAAAAAGAAATATTGGTACTGTGTTAATTATTGTTGAGGGTGCTGCTGATGAATTTGAATTATTAAAACAAATATTTAGAAAAATTCTTCATTATAATTATGTTGAAAAAAGTAGAAATCAACAAAATTTTAAAAATTATGATGAATTTGTAATGAAGGGAAATGAAAATTCAAGGGTAATCGTTATAAATTCAAAAAATTCTAATTTGTCTTCAATTAAAAAAGATAAAGATTATCTTAATGAAATATATATTAAATTATATACAGAGTATGGTATAGATATAAAGAATATAAATGTATATTTTATTTGGGATAGAGATAATAGATCTAATCCTAAAGGAGTTGTAAAAGAATTAATTGAAAAGTTAGGTAACTCTATTGAAAATAAGAATGGAGATATGAATGGGTTATTATTATTAAGTTATCCTTGTTTAGAATCTTATATAATAACGAGTTATGACAAAACCACAACATTATTAAAAAATGATAATTTAAAGAAGTATATAAAGGAACGTGAATATAAAATATCTAAAATTAATAGATATATGTTATTAAATGCTGTAGCAATGATGCATAAAATTTTTTTAGAGCTAGGTGTGGATAAGTATAGTCTTGATGATTTTTCGAAAACATCATTGGAATTATTTGAAGGACAAGAAAAGATATTAGAAAATAGAAAATACTATTATTTATTATCACTTATATCATTAATTCTTTTAGATTTAAATGTAATAACTCCACGGGATTTTTAAAACGCACATTCGTGAAAAAAATAAAAATATGATATACTCATATCAAGTGAACGGATGTGGGCAGTGTCCACGATTTGTCCACAGTAGATAAATTATTTATAGTAACGATAATACTGATAATACCAATAATACAGATGATACCTTGTACCGGTATTAAAGGAAATAACGATAATACTATAAATACTGATAATAACGATAATATAGGAGAATCAAGTTCTTGTGGAAGTGGAAAAAAATATAAGAATTGTTGTGGTAAATAAGCTCGCAAAGCCATATAAATAAAAGGTTTGCAAGTTTTTTTGTCACTTACAATTTTTAGGTAATTTTATCTCGGAAAAAGCATTTAGATAAGTTTTTTTACTGATTTTGCATTGTCTAAATGCAAGCTTTAATATATAATAATTTGCAAGAAATGGAGAGAACTATGAAAAATCATAAAAAATATATATTTGATTTAGATTATACTTTATTAATTCCAGATTGGTCAAAAGAAGATGATTATTTAAGAAAGAGTATTCCAGTTGAAGAACAAGAAGAATTTTTTAAACAAAAACAATCAATATTAAATAAATACGAATTAGAATTTCCAAAATATGATTTTAAGACACTAAGTCATTTCTTTAAAAGTTATGGTTTTTCTGTTAGCGAGGAAACAATAAGTGGATGGATGATTCATAACGGTGAAACTATAAAAGACGTTGTAGCTGATGGTGCTATTGAATTACTTGATTATTTAAAAGCCAATGGAAAAGATATTGTTATTCTTACAAGTTGGTTTAGTGGAACACAAGTACGAAGATTAAAAAGAACTGGATTGTATGAGTATATAGATAAAATAGTTGCTGGTGAAGATGCTATGAAACCAGATTTAGAATCATTTGAATTAGCTATAGGAGATTCACCTAAGGCCGATTGTTTAATGATAGGTGATAGTATTAAAAGTGATCAAGTTGGTGCTGAAAACGCAGGAATAGACTACTACATAGTTGGTAAAGAGCATACCATACGAGATTTATTACAAATGATTTTGAATAGCAAAGAAAAACCTGCTCGTCTTGTTAAAAAAAATAATTATAAATAAAAAATATATAGATATGTTTTATAGTAGAAAAGAGTTATGACAATGCTAAAAGATATTATAACAATAAGTATATCGAGTTTAGCCTTATTACTTTCGCTTGTAAATACAATTTATATTTTAATTTACAATCATAAAAGAATAAATCTAATTTTAAACTTATACAAAAAAATATAGTCAATGATAAATATATATATTTATCATTGAAAATAAATCAAGATTATCAATTGCATTAATCCTTTAAAAATAATAAAAGATAAAGAAGAAATTATGTTTAGTATTAATCCAAAATTAATAAGTGAAATTACGGGTAGAAGTGGAAAAGATATTACTGGGGAATCAAGTTTGTATTCATCATCATTTCCCATTAACATTGTGGGATTAATTTCTAATAGAGTTGGAACTATCTTTTGATAAAAATATTGAAGGAGAATGTAATATAAAGTTTATTAGTAATCGTTGAAAATCAAAAAATAAAATTAATATACATAATTTATATATGGAACCAAAGGTTTTTATGAAAGCGTATAAGGATTTGATAAAAAGCAAAATTATTAATTTTTAGATAAGTGGTTGAATAAAAACTTACAATTATTGGATAAAAAAGTAAAAATTGATATAATCATATTAGATGAACGGATGTGGACAATGTCCACAATATGTACACGTTAGAGAAATACTTATAGTACAGGTAATATCATAAATACAAATAATATAGATGTTACCTAGTCTGATAAACAAGGAAATACGAATAATACTATAAGTATAGATAGTATTGATAATATGGGAGCATCCACTACTTGTGGAAGTGGTAAGAAGTATAAACAATGTTGCGGTAAGTAGTTAAAAACCTTGAAATAAAGGCTTTTTTCTATATAACAAATAAAGAAAATTAGCAATCACTTACAAAAAAATACAAAGGTAATAATATTCCATATCTATTTTTTTAATAGTTATAAATAATTTATCCACATTTTTGTGGAAATTTTAAAAAATAAGTTATCCCCAATACTTTAAAAAGAAAAAGTATTTATAAATTTAGATCATAATAGAGTAGATGATAAATGAAATATAAGTTTAGATTTAATATAAAAAAACAAGAATTGATTTTCTTGTTTTAAACTATTTTACTATTATTTTATTATTATTTTTAAATTTGATATTATCAACCTCGGATTTAATTAATTGTTTACCAATATTTGGTTCATAATACATATAGTAATTATCTTTAGTATCATCTACTGAGTTATGATAAAAGGTAACTCTATTAATGGCATAATATGGATTTAAACGACGATTTAATTCAGCAATTTTAATTTCTTCTGCTAAAACTAAATTACCTATTTTTTCACTACTTATTAAGCCTTTTTTAATCTGTTCTAAAATAGCAATATTCTCATTTTTATTTAAGTATTCATAATATCTATCATAAACTAGTTCTTCTAAGTATTTAATATAATCTGATGGAGCTTTAAAGTATTTTCTTTTTAAGATATTTTGTTTATATGAAAATAAATCAGCATATACGGTTTGCATCACGATGTTTCCACGAACTTGTGCTGGAAGGGCTTTTATAAACTTATAATAGTAGGCAAAGATTTCATATCCGTCCATATTATTTGGTATTTCTAGTTTATATAAATATTTTCTTGCCGCCTCTAGAAATTTTAATAGTTCTTTTTGGTCATTAAATCTGCGATATCTTTGGTGAAAAAGTTCATCAGCATCAAGTAATTTATTTACTAAATACCCGCCGGCACAGTCTATATAACCTAAGCTAATATCCAAATCTTCATTATCTCTTCTATATTCATATATTTCTTTGGCAATTTTAATAGTGTCTTTAGTTTGATAACAACTAAAAACTTGACTTAGCTTTAAACCACTATATTTTTGGGGTAGTATGTAGAATCCAGTTGTTTCACTTATTGATTTAGCATTACTAAGATCAATGGAATTTCCAATGTAATCAGTTGCATCAGCAATAATTATTTCACCATTATGTAAATCTGTTTCACACCATCTATGATCTTCCCCATCAATTTGCATTATTTTAGTTTCAATTCCAAAATAGTTTAGAATATATGCATATAGCTCTGACCACTGGCTACATACAACATATGAAAATAATTTAGCGTTTTTTACATCAATGGGAGTATTAACGATAATTTTTTTCTGTTCAGGAGGAACTAAAGTATATGAAATATCATAGTATAGGTTACGAGCTAACTCAATATATACACATCTGGCGATTAATTTTGGGTCAGTTAATCTTTTAGATTTAACTTTATTAATTACATAATCAGTTAAACTATCAGTAACTAGATCCATAAGGACATTGCTATCTTTAGGATTCTTTTCAGTATTTTTACTTATAATTAGTTTTAACTTGTTTTCAATATCCCTAATTATTTTATCAAAGCCATTTTTATCGATAGTTTTTAACCTTTTTAAATAATTTTCAGCCATTAATGTTTGATTTGATAAATCTTTTTCATGATTTGAATCTGCATTACATGCATAAATAAAATCTAGCATTTTTTTTAACTCTAATTCAATTTTCATAAATTATCTCCCCCTTTAATTACGCGTATTATAACACTTTTGTTCGCTTTTGTCAAATAAAAAAGAGCACAACTTGTGCTCATCTATATACAGAGGATCTTCACACTTATTAGTGAACCTTCCTCATTTATATATTATGCAGTAAAATACAAATTATACATAAATTATATGTTGTTTATATTTTTAAAATATGTATATAATAATACTAGAAAGTTGGGATAAAATGGAAAAAAGCGAATTAAAAAGAGAATTAACCAAGATAAATGATGAAGTAAAAGATTTATGGAGGTCACTTTGACATTGATCAGAAAAAGGAAGAAATAAAAGAAAGAGATACTAAAATAAATGAATCGACCTTTTGGCAAGATCAAAAGAAGGCAGAACAATTCATCAAAGAAACATCAGAGATAAAAAACACTGTTAATTCTTTAGAAAGTTTAAAAAAAGATATAGACGATACCATTGAATTATTAAATCTTCTTGAATTGGAAAGTGATGAAGAGTTAGAAAAACAAATTAATACTGACTTCGAAACATTAAGAAGAAGAACTGAAGAGTTAAAATTACTTCTTCTTTTGAATGGTCCATATGATAAAAATGATTGTATTCTAGAAATTCATAGTGGCGCTGGTGGAACAGAAGCTTGCGATTGGGCAGATATGTTATATAGAATGTATACTAGATACTGTGAAAAAAAAGGCTTTAAATTAGTTGTATTAGATGTTCAAGCAGGAGAAGAGGCAGGAATAAAAAGTTGTTCGATTGAGGTAAAAGGTCACAATGCCTATGGTTATTTAAAAAATGAAAAAGGCGTTCATAGGCTAGTAAGACTCTCTCCATTTGATTCAAATAATAGACGCCATACATCCTTTGCATCTGTTGAAGTAACTCCTAAAATAGATAATAATATTTCCATTGACATAAATGAAAAAGACCTAAAAATAGATGTTTATCGCTCTAGTGGATGTGGTGGACAGGGTGTAAACACCACAGATTCCGCAGTTAGAATTACTCATTTACCAACGAAAATAGTTGTTACATGTCAAAATGAAAGAAGTCAAATTAAAAATAAAGAAACTGCAATGAACGTTTTAAAAAGCAAGTTATTATTATTAGAAGAAGAAAAAAAGAAAAAAGAATTAGATAATCTAAGAGGACAAAGTTCAAATATAGAATTTGGTTCCCAGATTAGAAGTTATGTTATGCATCCATATTCAATGGTAAAAGATCATAGAACAAATACAGAAACAAGTAATGTATCAAAAGTACTAGATGGCGATATAGATATCTTTATCGAAAGTAATTTAAAAAGGGGAAAATAAAATGAAAAATACTACTACCAGCGAAGTAATTAAAAAGATATACTCAAAGAAAAAGATAAAAAGATTTATTGAATTATGTCTTGGTGCTCTTTTAGTAGCGCTATCATTTAACATCTTTTGTCTTCCTAATAATTTAGTATCTGGTGGTATAAGCGGTTTATCAATTATTACTGAAAGTTTATTTAATTTAACTCCTTCCGTTGTAATATTAGTAATTGATATTCTCTTAGTAGTATTAAGTTATTTTTTACTAGGCAAAGAAAAAACCTTTTATTCTCTAATCGGGAGTCTTTTATTTCCCCTTTTTGTTCAATTAACCACACCTGTGACTCAATATATATCACTTGGTGAAATTCCAACTCTTCTTGCTACTATATTCGCAGGTATAATTCAAGGTGCTGGAGCAGGACTAATTTATAAAGCAGGTTACACATTGGGAGGTACCGATATTATTAATCAAATGCTATCAAAATACTTTAAAATGAGTTTAGGAAACGCCATGTACTTTAGTGATGGGATAATTATTCTTTTAAGTGGTATAATTTTTGGTTTAAACAAAATTATGTATGGAATAATACTGTTATATATAATTAGTTACATTACCGATAAGGTAATAATAGGTGTATCTGAAAGTAAGGCTTTCTATATCATTACCAAAAACCCAAAAGAAATAAAAAACTATATTATTAACGATTTACATCACAGTGTTACAGAGTTCAAGGCAGAAGGCGGTTATTCTGAAAAACAAGAATATGTATTGATGACAGTCCTACCAACCAAAGAATACTTTAAATTTAAAGATGGTATTATGCAAATAGATAATGAAACATTTTTTGTAGTAACAGATGCTTATGAAGTTGTAGGAGGACAATAATGAAAAACAAAAAAATAAAAAAAGAAGTTCTCAAGAGTTCAAGTCAAAGTATCCCAAAAAGATATCTTCAAATGATTATCTCCCTTTTCTTTTCAGCAATAATATATAACTTTTTAATAGAGCCCTCCAGAATTACAACCGGCGGTGTCAACGGGATAGCGCTTATCCTAAAATACATTAGTCATATAACTCCCGCTGTAACAATATTTATTGTTTCAGCTATACTACTAGTTTTTAGTTATATATTTCTAGGTAAAGAAAGAACTAAAGGAACGCTCGTCGCAACAATTGTTTATCCCTTATTTGTTTACCTAACTAACTTTCTTTCCCCACTAATGCAAATTGATATGAATGATCTTTTAGTAATTTCAATATTTATTGGATTCGCTGGAGGAGTTTGTAATGGTCTACTTTATAAAACTGGCTTTAGTAATGGCGGACTTCCTATAATTAGTCAAATAATATATGATAAGTTTAAAATCCCAATTGGTAAAACTAATTTTGTCATTAATACAATTATCGTTTTAATAGGAGGATACTACTTCGGAATTACAATGATTATGTATGCCGTTATAATTAATTATATAAATAGTCTTGTTGTCGATAAAATACTATTGGGTGTTTCTAAAAATAAATCAATATATATTGTGACAGATAAGGCTGAAAAAATAAAGCAATTTATTATGGAAGAAATGAATCATACTGTTACAGTATTTGATGTTGAAGGAGCATATACTAATACCAAAAGGGAAATACTACTAACAGTAATTCCAAGTAAGGAATACTTTGAGATAACAGAAAGCATTAAATTACTTGATCCTAACATATTTTATGTTGTCAGTGATGCTTATGAAGTTAAAGGTGCTAAATAAGGAATAACTAAGTTATTCTTTTCTTTTGCCAATATTTTCAAAAAACTTATCATATCTTTTCTTGTCGAAAAAAGTATGTTATAATCTAAATACTAAGGTGGTAGATAAAGTGGATATTATACGTTTAAAAAATGTTAAAAAACAATATAAAAATGGTGTTACCGCTATTCATGACCTAAATCTTTCTATTGAAAAGGGCTCATTTGTCTTTGTAATAGGGGATAGTGGAAGTGGTAAAAGTACATTGATGAAGTTGCTATATAGAGAAGAAAAACCTACAAGTGGTCAAATTGTTGTAGGAGGCATTAATGTTGCTAAATTACGAAATAATAAAGTTTATAAACTTCGAAGAAAATTAGGAATTGTCTTCCAAGATTATAGATTGCTTCCTAAATTAACGGTTTATGAAAATGTCGCTTTTGCAATGGAGGTTATAGGTGCCACAAAACAAACTATTAGGATAAAAGTTTTAAAAGCCTTGGAAGTTGTAGGATTAAAAAACAAAGTACATAATTATCCTAGTCAGTTATCTGGTGGTGAACAACAAAGAGTTGCGATAGCTAGAGCCATTGTTAATAATCCTAAAATGCTATTATGCGATGAGCCTACAGGTAACCTAGATCCAACAATGAGTATGGAAATAATGAATGTTCTTGATGATATTAATAAGACTTGGGGAACAACAATAATAGTTGTAACTCATGATAAAGCCATTGTTAATAAGATGAAGAAACAAGTTATTACTCTAAAAGAGGGAAGATTAGTAAATAATAAAGAGAAAGGAACATATGATAATGAAGTTGCTTAGAATGTTAGGAAGAAGCATTAGAGATGCTTTTAAAAGTGTTTTCCGTAATTTTAGTCTTTCACTAGCTTCAATATCATGTATTGCAATTACACTGATTATAGTAGCTGTTTCAATAGTAGTTTCCTTTAATGTTGAAAATTTTACACAAGAGATTGAAAGAGATTTAACCATAGTTGTATTTGTAGATAATGATGCTACACAAGAAGAAGTAAATAATGTAAAACAAGAATTAGAAAAAATTAATGAAATTAACAAAAAAGAAATAGTTTATAAAGATAAAAATAGTATTAAAAATGATATGGCCAAAGAATCAGAGGTTTTTAACACAGTCATGGCTGAATGGGATGAAAAAGATAATCCATTAAAAGATACCTTCCAAGTAAAAGTCAAAAATGCCGAAAAGATAGGTGTTACTGCTGATAAAATTAAAAAGATAAAAAAAGTATCCGTAGTTAGATATGGTGAAGGAATGGTTGAAAAGATGATTTCATCTTTCGAGACTATCAAAAAAATCACTTATGTTGCAGTAATTGCTTTAATTTTAGTTACTATATTCCTAATAATTAATACAATAAAGCTAACCATCTTTTCTAGAAAAAGAGAAATTAGCATCATGCGTCTAGTTGGTGCTAGTAACTTTACTATAAAAACTCCATTTATTATTGAAGGAATGATTTTAGGAATGCTTGGTTCACTATTACCAATAGGTCTTATTATATTTGGTTATCCAGCCCTTTATGATAAATTAGGAGGATATGTCTTCTCACCACTAGTAAAATTAATCGGCAGTGCTTCATTTGTTTATACCACATCATTAATAGTTCTAGTAATAGGTATTATTGTTGGAATGATGGGTAGTGCAAGTGCTGTTAGAAAATATTTAAAAGTTTAATAGCTAGAAAAGGAGTTTATATGAAAAAAATTAGAATGATAGTATGTTTTCTTATAATAATTTGCCTAGTTATAACAACCAAAAATGTTCATGCTGTAACATTAAAAGAATATGAAGACAAAGTAGCTCAATACACAGCAGAATTAAAGGAAAAAGAAGCAAAAAAAGCCAAGAGTGAAGCAGAAGTTGCAGAGGTTAAGAAAAATATTCAAAACATTGAAAATCAAATTACTCAAACCGAAAAGGAAATAAGTAACCTACAAGCAGAAATTGAAAAAAGTAACCAAGAAATCATTAAGAAAAGTACAGAAAGTAAAAAGGTTATGGAATACTATCAAATAGCCAATGGTAACAATGCGTATTTAGAATATGCTTTTGGAGCAGAGACTATAACTGATATGATTTATCGTATGTCAATTGTTGAACAATTAACTGAATACAATGATAAAATCATGAAAGAATTAAAACAGTTAATTGCCGAAAATAATAAAAAGAAAACTCAACTTTCCAGTAAAAAAGAGGAATTAAAAACATTAAAAACTAAACTTGAAAGTGAAAAAGAAAGAATAGAACAAGAAATAAAATCAATAGAAGGAATTATACCATCAGTACAGGGACAAATTAACCTATATCAATCTAGAGTTAACTATTATAAGAAAAAAGGTTGTAAGTCAAGTGATGTCATAGGGGTTACTTGTGATGTTCCTAAAAAAGTAACTACAGGAGGAAACAGAAATAATAACGGATCAAATGTTGGAACCGGACCACTTATTAATGGTTCATTCCGTTTTCCAGTAGATGGTGGCTCTATTAGCTGGGACTATGGTGGAGCTCATAAGGGAATTGATATTACTAAAAACAGAACATGTGGAGCACAAATTCACCCTATAGCGGCAGGAAGAGTTTACTATGTTGGAAATACACTAGATGTATATGGTGCATATATGGTTATTATTGTTCATAATATTAACGGACGCCTAGCCTTCTCACAATACGCTCATGTTCAGCCAAACATTCCTGTTGGTGTTGGACAGGATGTTGATATTAATTCAACAATCGCTTACATGGGAACAACAGGTTACTCAACAGGATGTCACTTACATTTGGAAACATCATGGGATAAAGGTTGGGGATATAACGCAAGTTATAGTCAATATATAAAACATATAGTAAGTCCATATAGTATTGGTGTACCAAAACCATAAAGAATCATTATTGATTCTTTTTTAAATTTACATTTATTTGCTAGCATGTTATACTTGTACTATAAAAATATGAGGTGTAAATATGAAAAAAAATATCACATTAGTAATAATTATAATTGCTGCAGTTGCTGCTATCTTGGTTTCTGCAATAAATATTAAAGGTTTTTCTGTAACAGAATCATCTAAAAAATTTAAACAAGAATATGAGTCAATCAATGATAAAGTAAGTGAAAAAAGTAGTAAAAAGAATAGAAACGTAAATATACCAGAAAATAACCCAATGGAATATATAACAGCTGAAAAACTTGCTAAAAAAATAGATAATAAAGAATCCTTTGTTGCGTATTTTGGTTTTTCAGAATGCCCATGGTGTAGAAGTGTTATAGAAGAATTAATTACAACAGCACAAGAAGAAAATATAAGAAAAATATATTATGTAGACGTAAAAGAAATAAGGGATACTTATATCCTAAATGAAAATAATGAACCTCAAAAAGAAAAGGATGGTTCAAAGGGTTATAATTCTTTAATTAAAAAATTATCAAATGTGTTAAATGAATATACTCTTACAACAGATGATAATAAAACAGTTAATGTCGGAGAAAAAAGAATATATGCTCCCAATGTTGTTGCGGTAGTAAATGGTGAAGTTAAAATACTTGAAACCGGTATCAGTACTGAGGAAACTAATCCGTATATGAAATTAACAAAAGAAATGAAATCTGATAGTAAAAAAGCCTTCAAAAAGGTATTTAAATATATAAATAAGTAGAGCAGTTAGCAGTTATATTACTAAAATAATATACATAATATTAATTATAATATAGGAGAAAAATAATGGAACTTGGCTAATTGAGCTTATTAATAAATATGGTTATTTTGCAATTTACTTTTTAATAGCTTTTGAAAATATATTTTCTCCAATACCATCGGTAATAATCTTAACATTTGGCGGATTTATGACCCATAGTTCTAATTTAGAGATTCCCCTAGTAATTATTTTTAGTACAATTGGAGCCTAGATAGTGATAATAAACCTATTGTAACTTTTTACCTTAACAAAATTCACACCCGTAATGATTATAAGTGGACTCATCCTGTGCATGAAGTCTTAACATATATAGGAAAAAATATAGAAAGAGAAACAACAGCTGACGAGGTGACACTAAACCACTATCCTGACAAGAACAAATCCCGCTCAAGTTATTTACCTATTTTAGAACTTTCTGTTAAGGAAGACCCTGAGGATGATAGAAACATGCATTATTTAGGAAGAGAATATATGTATTATGGTAGATGGAACGATTGTATTGATACATTAATAAAGTACTTACACCTAAAAAGTGCAGTATGGAAAGATGAAAGATCGGCCTCAATGAGATTTATAACTAGATCATATACTCATCTAAAAACATATATTAATGAAACATTTAGCTGGGATTCTACAATCTATGATCTACTTTCCATAGCTTATTATTATAAAAATTACATACAATCATCCCTAAAAAATGTTTTAATAGCGCTCAAAATGGAACCAAATAACGAAAGACTTCAAAATAATAAAAAGATAATTGAAGAAAAAATTCAGTTATAATAATGGATTGATAATATCGGACGGAGTAATACTTCGTTCTTTTTTGTTCAAATAGGCAACATATAATAAGACAAGGGCACTAATTATAGTCAAAATATTTGTTCCTAATATCAAAAAACTTTTATATTGAGCCCTACTGCCAACCTCTTCCTCTTTGTAGGACATATATGATATATATAAAGTAAGTATTACCACTATTAATACTGCAATACGATTATAAAATGATAAATTTAGTGCCTGCTGCTCCGAAAATAAATTATCTCTCTTCGTAACAGTAAGCTTTTCATTATAAATTATAATTAAAGAAATAATCGATGTAATAATGAACGTAGTTGTCGCTATTAATTGTAAATCTAAAAGTAAAGTATCATTGTTATCATTTGTCATAGTATAATAATCAGCAAACTATAATTAATGCCTATCCTTTCATAAAATTATATTCATAACTCTTAATTATATTTAAATAAAAATATCCACAGAATTGTGGATAAATTACTTTACACGTGTATAAAAATAAATTCTAAAAAATACATTAAAAAATTAAATGCGTGGTACAATAATTATAGAATAGAATGGAGATGGGAATATGGAATTTAATTTTAAAGGAAAAAAGGCAATAGTGACTGGAGGAGGTAGTGGATTAGGAAGAGAATGTGCCCTACTTTTTGCTAAAGGAGGAGCAGATGTTTTAATTGCAGATCTTTTACCAGAAAGATGTGACACAGTAGCAGAAGAGATTAGAAATCTAGGTGTTAATGCCATTGCTTATCCAATTGATGTGTGTGATTATAGTCAAATGGAAGCAATGTATAAAAAAGCCCTAGAAGAATGGGGCCGAGTTGATTTCGTTGTAAATAGTGCGGGTGTATGTCTTACTGAAGAATTAACAAAACAAAGTCTAAAAGATATTAACTTGTCTATTGATGTTAATATTAAAGGAACTGTTTATTCTTGTCGCGAAGCTCTAAAAATAATGAGACCCCAAAAATATGGAAAAATAGTTAATATGTCATCAATTGCAGCTAAATCTTGTGCTGGAGGATTTAGTGTTTATAGCGCAACAAAGGCCGCCGTTCTAGCCTTAACTGCCTCTTTAGGAAGAGAAGCAGCCTTAGATAATGTTAATGTAAACTGTATTTGTCCAGGAATTATTAAAACTAGTATGTGGGAAGATATTTTAGATCAAATCGCTGGTCAAGATCAAGAAACACGTGATAAAGTTTGGGCTGAATGGAATAAAGGCACTCCAAATGGAAAACCACAAGACCCAATTGACATTGCCTATATGACAGCATTCCTTTGCACAGATGAGGCAAGATATATAACATGCCAAAATATTGGTGTTGATGGAGGATATACATTCTAATATCAGTTAATAGCCACTAACCCAAATTTAGATATATTAATTAATATTTAATTAGTATCATCATAAAATTATATGGGAGGTGACTATGAACGAATTAAAAAATACTGCTACTGCAGTTGGAAATTATAATAATATTTCAACAACACTCGTATCAAACATAGCAACAGTAAACATTGTAGATGGTCTTTCTTTAGTTAAATCGGCGGATAAAACCAATTGGAATAGTGGCGACTTAATGTATACTATAACAATTAATAATGAAACTGAAAACAACTATGAAAAACCTGTAATTACCGATATAATTGATACCAGTTTAGTTACTTTTATTGATGGTAGTGTAACAATAGATGGAACTAAAGCAACATCTTCTGAATATAAGTATGATGAACAAACCCATACATTAACCGTTAATTTGGATACTATAACACCCTCATCAAGCTCTACACTTACATTTCTGGTTAAGAAAAAATCATAATAAATTTTTCATTTTAAAAAGTAACTGTACATTGGAATGTAATGATGTAGAGTTGATTGAGAGTAATTATGTAACAGTTGTGAGTCCAGAACCTAGAATAAGAGCAGACGAATATTGGTGTGGAGCACCGCACTGGAGAGATTAAGAATCACTAACATGCAGTGATTTTTTTCTTTTTATATTAATATTAGTAAACAAGAACAGTTTATAACCAGTCCTCAGTTGATGATAACTTAACTTAAATTTACTGAATATTATATTTCTTTATTAGTATACTCATATCTGAAAAATCAATATCAGCACTAGCATCATTTTCTATTTCAGTTTTAAGTTGTAATTCAATAGAGGTTGTTGTTTCTAATAAACCAATCTTTGAAAAAAACATTTCAGCAATATTACCATTTTTAGTTCACAGATAAAATTATCTACCTTTTTATCGCTTGTTACATCATATAAATAAAATGACGCTCCTACTGTAGATGTAACACCAGATATTTTACAACATATAGTTATTTCATAAATTCCAGCACTTTGAATACTAATGTTTTTTGTATCCTTAATTACAAAATATTCATTATTATTAGGCACAACTTATTTTCGTTCCTATCATAGCGCTCCCTGAAACAGTAGTTTCGGGAAAACTTCCAAAACATAAAGCATTATATAGAGCTAGTTCGCTTGAGCCAGGTTCACCTTTATCACCTTTTGGTCCAACATCTCCCCTTTTCTCCCTTAGGTATATAAAAAGTAAAATGATGAATATTTCTATCAAAATCATCTTGTACCTGAGCTTCCTCGTTAGGCTCAACAGTTTCTGTTCCATCTATAGTAATTACTTCACTTATTCCAATTTCACCAGGAAACCCTCTAGGACCAGTATGTCCTATTTCTCCTTGTAACCCTTGAATTCCTGCATCACCTTGGGGCACTAGAATGTAGTTTATACCCAAAATAACCTTAAGGTATAAATTCTAAGCAGAATACAAATTCCAATCAATCTATATTTGAATAAACGTTTTGTAAATAATATTCTTTACTTACTTTTGATAAATCAAAATATTCATTTATTTTTAATGTTGTCAAGTATATATTGTTTAAACTCATTTAAATCAATTGACTCTGTATTATCACAAATATGTCCATTTTGAGATGAATTTCCTCTATACTGTAAATATTCTTTATTACCAGCTTTAACTTTAGCATTATCCGATATAGTAACCATATTTTCTAATAAAGTATCTTCTTTAGAATTAATAATACCAATTGCATTTAATAATCCACAACAAGCAAATAAAACTGCCGATATAATTGTAATAATTAAAAAGATTGCAAATGCAACAGCACAATATTTTATTATTTTTTGAGCAGTTGTCATTTAATTTCTACACCACCAAACATACAAGAAGCATTAATATAAATAGTATATGAATTATCATCTACATTACATTTTTTATTATTTGATACGCCACCAAATATTGAATTTGACTTTATTTTTACCTTACAATTATCAGGAATATAAATATCGATTCCACCAAAAATACTACTTGTATTTATAACAATATCTTCACTTATAATAGCCTTTCTTAGATCTAATTTTATTCCACCAAATATTGCGTTCAAATTAGATCCTTTAAATTCTTCACCATCAAAATTCAAATTTTGACCAGAAAATGTAGCAGTATAACCATCGTTAGAACTTAGATTTTCATTTAATTTTTTTATTTTCTCATTTACTTCTTTATTGATGTTATTCTTAAAAATAAGAGATAATCCAATAATTACAAAAATTAATGGTAAAATAAGTTTCCATATTAATTTAAAGTCAAATAACCCTCTACATGCAAATAACATAATCAATCCTATTATTAAACCAATAAGATTTCCTATTTTATCGTTATCAGTCACTAACCCAATAAATGTTGGTACAATAATAAATAATGTCCACCAACCATCAAAAAATAAATTAATATTAAATATATCAAGGGCATTTCCTCCTAATATTACACCAATTATAATAAAAATTAATCCCCACATAATATCACTTATTCTTTTCATATTAATCATCTTCCTTTCTTTTAAATATTTAATATACTATATATAATTCTTTTAATGTACTATTTAATTAACTTTTTATATGTTTCGCTAAAAAATATCATACCTACTAAAATCAATACTATCAAAAATATTAATACATAAACAAGTGAATATCTTAATAATATTAATGATACAAAGCAACCAAATATCACTTTAAATACCTTATATGATAGTGATAAATAAGTAAGTGCTGCTTGTTGTTCACTACTTGATGTTTTATCTAAAACAGTATCTTGAATAACAGATGTAAAGAAATCTATCAATGCCACAACAATTGAATAAGACAAACACATAATTAAAAATTTAATCAATAAATTATCAATTAAATAATGACTAAATACAATAAATCCAAAAGAAATCATCAATAAACTTGGCAATAAAATTAACAATTTTTCTCTAAGTTTTAGGTAAATTTTATTTAAACATAAATTAGATAATATTCTAACAATTCTAGAAACAAATACTATTAAACTAAAATAATATGTAGTTTTAGCAATATTAAAAAAATATTTTAATTCTTGTTGAATAAATAATTCAGAATTATTGAATCCTAACGCAATACAAGTTCTTATTAATCCAAAAAACAAAATTATATTAATAATCATCTTATTCTTTATTATTATTTTGCTATAACTGTTATTACTTTTTTCTTCAACATTTTCTGTTTTTATATCATCAATAAATAATGACATAATAATAATAATTGTGCAACAAATCATACAACAAATCATTGGAATATAATAATTCAAATTAAATAAATATCCCACTACTAAGGCAATTGTAGCGGTTGCTATTGAATATATCAAAAAGGATTTATTTTTATACTTTATATATTCATCACTTTTAAAAGCATATATTAAATTATTTCTAAGTATAATATTTATCATATCTTTAAAAGTAAATGCTATTGTTTCTAATATAATTCCTATCATTATCATATAAAAATTGCCAAATGTAATCAATAATACAGAAAGCAATAACAATATAGAACCAATTCTTACAGATAATACATTGTTTATTTTTTTTATAATTTTTAATAGTGATGGTTGAAGTAATATACACAATAAGGTAGATATTGTTCCTAAAAGCGTTATTTGTGATGGACTTAAATTTTTAGCAATTGTAAAAAACAATGTACTTATTGGTGTATAAAACAATAATCCATATGATAATCCCATATACCATGGTAAAATTTTTAGTATTCTTTTTGATTTTTTATTTTCATTCATTTTATGCCTATTTATTATTATTTTCGCAATCTAAAAAATATCTTTCAACATCATCTACTGTCAAATTTGCATAAGTTTCCAATATACCTTTTTTTATAACATCACGATATTCTTTACTTGGAGATTCTAAATCATCTCTTTTATGCGATGCAGTAAATGTAAAGATTGGTAATCCATCATATTCTCCAACATATATTATGGCATCATATGATTTATCACCTTGTTCTTGCTTTAATACATCCCTAAATTGATTCATTTTTAATTTGTATATCTTACCATAACTTTTTCCTGTATGTTCATAATCTAAAAATGCAACTCCACCATTCCATCTCTTACTATGTTTGGCAAAATATACAGGGCAAGGAAAAATATATGGTTTAGCATCTAGCGGTTTAGTTTTATCACTACACCCTTCTTTATGACCAAATTTACCATTTTGATCACCATTTATATAAATCATTAACCTATCCATACTAAGATTAGACCCATAGCAGGCATACCAAACATAACTATCTAAATTGTATTTTTCAATATATTCATTATCTACTTTCTTCATTAAAACAACTCCTATCAATTATCTTTTAAACATTAATGCATAAAAACATTTATCTATAAATCTTTAAAAGCCTTTTCAAGACTTTCTAAAGCACATTTTAATTTTGCCCTAGACAATGCAACATTCATTCTCTGAAATCCACTTCCGGTTTTTCCAAATTTTTTTCCACTATCCAACCATAACTTTGCTTTATTTAATAATAAATCTTCTAACATATCATCGGATAAATTAAACTCATTAAAATCAAGCCACAAAAGATATGTTCCTTCCGGATATATTAATTTTATTTTTGGTATTTTTTTCTTTAGAAAATCATCTGTATATTTTATATTTTCAATTATATATATTTTTAATTCATTTAACCAATTTTCTCCATTTTTATATGCAGATTCACCAGCAACTAACCCCATTATATTTACCAAACTATAACCAGAATTCCATAATTCTCTTTGAAATTTTTTTCTCACATCTATATCAGGAATAAATATGTTAGAAATTTGGAGTCCAGCTAAATTAAAAGTCTTTGTTGGGGATGTGCAAAGAATTATATGATCCTTATAATTTTCATATTTTAATAAACAAATATGATTGTTATTCCAAGCAAAATCACAATGAATTTCATCACTTACAATAAAGACCTTATATTTACTACAAATTTTTACTATTTTATCCAACTCATCTTTAGTCCAAACCCTACCAATGGGATTATGAGGCGAACACAATAAAAACATTTTCACATTATACTGTTTAATTTTATTTTCAAAATCTGAAAAATCAATTTCATAATGACCATCCCTCAACACTAAGTCACTACTAATAATTTGTCTTTTATTATCTAAAACTATTTTTGAAAATGTATAATATACTGGGTTATTTATTAATACATAATCATTTTCATTAGTTAGAGCCTTAACAGATTGAGCAAGAGCAACACCTACTACAGGTGTTATAACCAACCATTCTTGTTTTAATTCAATATCAAATTTGTTTAAATACCATTTTTTTATTGCGTTAAAATATTCCTCATCGTTTTTTGAATAACCAAAGATTCCATGATTTACTTTTTTGTGTAAATCATTCAATATTTCATCACTGCATTTAAAGTCCATATCTGCAACCCACATAGGTAATACATTATCTGGTTTATTTTTCATTTTCATAAAATCATATTTCAAACTATTTGAACCATATCTATTAATATCTTCATCAAAATTCATATAATACCCCGCTTTACTACAATTATATAATAAATTAAAAATGTGTCTTTATATAAACCAGAAATTATATAATCAGATTTTCTCTAAATACATAATTTCTTTTTTAAATTTTTTAGCATAATCTATTTCTATTTTAGTACTATCACCAATATAATTATTTTTATTTATTACATATATTGCGTCAGATAGTTCTATTCTTTTAAAATGTGCTTCTTTTAATTTTTCTAATTGAGTATCTGTTTTAGAAAAATTTTTAACAGGATAAACTGGTGTAAGAATACAGTTACCTTCTAAAGCTAGTTTTTCTGCAATTATCATCATTTCTTCTTTAAAGCTTAAACTACCACATATTGTTATTACTTTCACTATATATCTCCACATTTAAATATATCTAATATAATTCTAACATATAATTAAATTATTAAAAAGTTATTTTTTATAAATAAATATAAATCTCATATAATGTCAATAACTTTTGAAAATGTCTTAAAAAAATTTAAATATAAGCGGGAAAATTTATTCCAATTCCTCCAATAATTTAGGAACCCAGTAATTTATCTAGTATAGGACGTCAATCAAATTAAAAATTGATTGCTTTAAGCATAACGATAAATCACTGCCTAAATTATTGGATTTTCTCGGCATAAAATTTCCTTAAGCATATACATGATCAGTATGTGCTTTTTGTAATTGTTTTTTAAAAGTGGCTAGTTTCCAAGGATGAGACATTGGAGGAAGATGTTTTTTATGTTCTTTAACCTCAACAATCTCATCAAATTCTTTAGAGAATCTTTCATTTCTAGATAGTTCTTTTAATTCTAAAATTTGTTCATCAACAGAAACTAGTAAATCCCCATTAAAAGCTTTAATAACTAAACATTCAGTTTTAGGGGTAAAGCATTTTAAAGCATCGTTTAAATATGGTTGGTAATATTTATTTTGATATTTAATATAATTGCCATTATCAATTTTTCTTGGAGTTAAAATAGCTAGAGTATAATTTATTTTTTCTTTACTAGGTGATGTTTCAAAGACAGATTTAAATTTTTTATAATCTAAAGCAAATCTTTGATTAAAGTAAGGAACAAAAAAATCTATTAAATATTTATTGGCTTCTTCAATAGTTGTAATGCCGTGTAGTTTTAATTCATTAATTAATCTTCCTTGAAAAGTACCATTTGTTCTTTCAATTAAACCTTTAGCTTGAGAAACAGAAGAAGTTACTAGGCCAATACCTAATTGTTTACAAGCATAACCATATTGAGTTAAAACATCTTTATCACTAGTTCTTTTATCAGGATTTAGAGACATATAGTTAAATACAGTACGATTATCAGTAAAAAATTTGTATGGTATACCATAATTAGTTAATATTTGATATAAAACATGATAATAGCCATTTAAAGTTTCTTGGTAATCAAACCAAGCTCCAACAATAGTAGAAGTAGCTTTATCTATAGCTAGATGTAAGCAAGTTTTAACACCACCAAACCACATATGAATAGAACCATCTTGTTCAATTACTTCTCCAAAGTATTTAGTTTTTTCACCCATAGGATGAGAAGCTTCTAAAGCAATTTCATGATTAACTATATGATTAATTTGTTCATTCATTCTTAATTTTACCTCTTTCATTTTTTCCACCTCAGTGGAGTATTATATATTAACTTGAGACATTTTCAAAAGTTAACACTTAAGACATTATCATAAATTAATCATACTTTCATTTTCTCAGCACAACTAATATCTTGACACGGAAAACCACCAACCTATAAATCACAATATGGTAAATCTTGGCCCTTAATATCTGTTATACTTCCTAAATTCAAACGTTCTTCTACATTATGAATAACACAATAACTCTTAATTGCATTTTTATCTATTTCTGACAAAAATTCTAATTTATAATCTTTTATATGTCCTTCTCTTTTTAATCTTTCTAATGCTTTTTCTGGTGAACCAATTCCACTAAAAAAAGTACCAACTTTTATAATTTCATTTGTCATATTTATCAATCCCCCCTTTATCTTTTATAACAAATAAAAAAGCTCTCATTAGAGAACTTTTGAGTAAATATATAAGTTTTATATTATTTTTTTGAAAATTTCTATAATAATTAAAATAAATCAATTGAACGATAACATCAGAAATTCCTTGTATTATAAGGCTTTTTTAATACTTTTTTATATTTTGGGTTTATCCTTCAATCTCCCCCGGTCGGACCAGCTAAACCCTGAACGAAAATATACTTAACATCACGATTACATCCACTTAATTTTTTTCGGATTTGTTCATAATCATCATTACAGTTACTCATACGTATTATCCTTTCTTTTATATAGTATGTAAAAAAATATAATTGAGTTATTAAAAGTAATACCCCTCTTCTTAAATTGAAATAAAATACCAAATATAAATAATTTAAGATAGTAAACTACTAATTTTATATAAACAATAACAAGTAAGCGAAAACTAATTGTTTGATTATAAAATAAGTGTTAAAATAAATTACCAGAAAGCATCATCTTTAAAGAGTTGCCTAAAATTGGAGTTGATTGCTCAAAAGATAAAAAAATATGATTTTTAGTAATATTTGATTGCTAAATTAGAAAAATTAAACAAAAAACATGGGTTATTTGAAAAATATCAACATGAATTCAAATACCAATATATTATTAGTAAAAGGGTGTTTGTGAAAAGCAAAGTTATCAAATAATAATGTTATGGATAGGAGGTTATTATGTTTAAATTAGAGTCAAAATATAAGCCAAGTGGAGATCAACCTGAAGCTATAAAAGAGCTAGTAGAAGGACTTGAAGAAGGCAAAAAAGAACAGGTTTTATTGGGCGCAACAGGAACAGGTAAAACATTTACTATTGCAAATGTTATAGAAAAGGTTAACAAACCAACACTAGTTTTAGCTCACAATAAAACACTTGCGGGACAACTTTATTCAGAGCTTAAAGAATTTTTTCCTAACAATCACGTTGAATATTTTGTATCATACTACGACTATTATCAACCTGAAGCCTATGTTCCATCAACCGATACTTATATTGAAAAGGATTCATCAATAAATGATGAAATAGATGAACTACGTCATAGAGCAACATCTTCCTTATTATCATCACGTGATGTCATTGTTGTTGCTAGTGTTTCATGTATTTATGGTATTGGTGAAGTTGAGGAATATAAAAATAAAATGCTTACTCTAAGTGTAGGAAAAGAAATAGAAAGAAATGAAGTCCTAACAAAGCTAGTAGATATGCTTTATGAAAGAAATGACCTTGATTTTAAACGTGGTACATTCAGAGTAAGAGGAGATATAGTTGAAATAATACCAGCTTATGAAAATAAGAAGGGATATAGAATAGAGTTTTTTGGTGATGAAATAGATAAAATATCAGAAATTGATGCTTTAACAGGCGTTTCTTTAACCTCTAAAAAAACAATTAGTCTTTTCCCAGCAAGTCACTTCGTAGTAAGTGATGAAAAGCTAAAAGAAGCTATAAAACGTATTAAGAAAGAACTAGCGGAACGATTAACCGAATTAAAAAATAGTAATAAACTCTTAGCGGCCGAAAGACTTGAACAAAGAACTAACTATGATCTTGAAATGCTTGAAGAAACTGGATTTTGCTCTGGAATAGAAAATTATTCTGCACCAATGGCCGGAAGGAATCCTGGAGAAACTCCTACTACTTTAATGGATTTTTTTCCAGATGATTATTTATTAGTAGTTGATGAATCACATGTTACACTACCCCAAGTAAGAGGAATGTATAATGGTGATAGAGCTAGAAAAATGAACTTGGTAGATTATGGTTTTAGATTACCAAGTGCTCTAGATAATAGGCCACTAAAATATGATGAGTTTGAAAAAAAGATAAATCAAGTTATATATATATCAGCTACACCTGGAGATTTAGAGTTAGCGCATTGTCACAATAAATATGTAGAACAAATAATAAGACCTACTGGCCTACTAGATCCGACAATTGAAGTAAGAGGATCAGAAGGACAAATAGATGACTTGGTTGGTGAAATTAATGAACGAATCAAGAAAAATGAAAGAGTATTAATCACTACTTTAACCATCAGAATGAGTGAAGAGTTAACCAACTACTTAAAAGAGCTTGATATAAAAGTTGCCTATCTTCATTCTGAAATAAAATCATTACAACGACTTCAAATAATCCATGATTTAAGAGTAGGAAAGTATGATGTCTTAGTTGGAATAAATCTTCTAAGAGAAGGGCTAGATATTCCGGAAGTATCACTAATTGCGATATTAGATGCCGATAAAGAAGGATTCCTACGAAGCAGTAGAAGCTTAATCCAGATAATAGGTAGATGCGCAAGAAATGCTAACGGAAATGTTATCATGTATGCCGATAAAATTACTGATTCAATGAAAGAAGCTATCGAAGAGACAGAAAGAAGAAGAAAAATTCAACAACAATATAATATTAGTCATAATATTGTTCCACAAACTATAAAGAAAGAAATTCGAGAAGTAATCAGTAATATTGATACAGCTGAGGTAAAAACTACTAAAGTAAGTAAGAAGGAAATAGCTAAAACTATAGATACAGTAGAAGCAGAAATGAAAGAAGCTGCTAAAAACTTAGACTTCGAACGAGCTATGGAATTAAGAGATATCTTATTCGAATTAAAAGCTAGTAAATAAAAGTATCCACAGAAATTGTGGATATTTTTATTTATGGGGAAATATCTAAAAATAAATTAATAGTAATTGTTCAAAAAATATAGTATAATAAATAAAGTATTTGAGGTGGTATTGTGGATAAAATTATTATTAAAGGTGCAAGAGAAAATAATTTAAAGAATATTTCTTTGAAATTACCAAAAAATAAATTAATTGTAATGACGGGAGTATCTGGTTCTGGAAAGAGTAGTTTAGCTTTTGATACGATTTATGCTGAGGGCCAAAGACGTTACATGGAAAGCCTAAGCGCTTATGCACGTCAATTTTTAGGAAATAGTGAGAAACCAGATGTTGATTCAATCGAGGGACTATCTCCAGCTATCAGTATTGATCAAAAAACTACGAGCAAAAACCCACGTTCAACAGTTGGTACAGTAACTGAAATATATGATTACCTTCGTCTCTTATATGCACGTGTAGGTATACCTTATTGTCCAAACCACAATATTCCAATATCTAGTCAAAGTGTAGAAGAGATGGCAACAAAATTAGAGGACTATGAACTAGGAACGAAGATGATTATTTCATCTCCAATTGTAGAAGGTGAGAAGGGTACTCATAAAGATACATTGGACAAATTAAGAAAAGATGGTTACACAAGAGTTCGCATAAATGGTGAAAACTATGACTTATCTGAAGAAATAAATCTTGAAAAAAATAAGAAGTCAAAAATAGACGTCATTGTGGATAGAATTGTGTTAAAAGAAGACAGCCATGGTAGATTAATGGAATCATTAGAAAATGCAACTAAATTATCTAATGGAAAAGCAATAGTTGAAATATTAGGAGAAAACCATAAGGAAATAGTTTTCTCTGAATCATTTGCGTGTCCTCTATGTGAATTTTCTCTACCAGAATTAGAACCACGTACATTTAGTTTTAATGCACCATATGGAGCTTGCCCCGAATGTAAGGGTTTAGGAGTAAAACTTCAAATTGATCCAGATCTAATTATAGAAAATAAAGAGCTAAGTATTAATGATGGCTGTATAAAAACTCTAAATGATGATAAGGAAAGTTTAGACTACAAGAAACTAAAATGTGTTTGTGATTATTACAATATAGACATGAACAAGCCATGGAATAAGTTAACTAAAAAAGATCAAAATATTATTTTATATGGCTCTACTGAAATAATTAATTTCAAGTATTCTTCTAAGAGTGGTAATAAGTATAATAGTCAGGATTTTTATGAAGGTATAATTAATAATCTTGAAAGACGTTATATGGAAACAAGTAGTACTTGGATACGTGACTGGCTAGAAAACTACATGATTGAACATGTATGTGAAACATGTCATGGGGCTAGACTAAAAGATTCTGTTTTATCAGTTAAAATAAATGGTAAAAATATCTATGAAGTAACATGTATGAGTATAAAAGAAGAAATAGACTTTTTTACAAATTTAAAGTTAGATAAAGAACGTGCTAAAATTGCTGAAATGATTTTGAACGAAATTCTATCACGCCTTAATTTCTTAAAAAATGTCGGACTAGAGTATTTGACACTATCTAGAAGTGCCGCTACTCTTTCCGGAGGAGAGTCTCAAAGAATTCGTTTAGCGACTCAAATTGGTTCAAAATTAACAGGCGTTTTATATGTTTTAGACGAACCAAGTATTGGACTTCATCAAAGAGATAATGATCGTCTAATAAACTCAATGAAAGAAATGCGAGATTTAGGAAATACATTAATTGTAGTTGAGCATGATACTGACACTATGCTTGCTTCAGACTACTTAGTAGACATTGGACCTGGAGCTGGAGATAATGGTGGAAGAGTCATGGCTGCTGGGACACCACAAGAAGTTATTGCTAACGAAAATAGCTTAACAGGACAATACTTGAGTGGCAAAAAATGTATTGAAATACCTCAAAAAAGAAGAAAAGGTAATAAAAAATATTTACAAATAAAAAAAGCCGCAAGCCACAATTTAAAAAATATTGATGTAAAAATACCTTTAGGAACCTTTACTTGTGTTACAGGAGTATCTGGTTCTGGAAAAAGTAGTTTAGTTAATGACATACTATGTAAGGCCGTTGCTCAAAAACTATATAAATCCAAAGAAAAACCAGGAGCCTATGGAAAACTATTAGGTATAGAAAATATAGATAAGTTAGTAGCTATTTCACAAAATCCTATAGGAAGAACACCTAGAAGTAATCCTGCTACATATACAGGCGTTTTTGATGATATTAGAGAATTATTTACTACAACCAAAGAAGCAAAAATGAGAGGCTTTGAAAAGAATAGATTTAGTTTTAATGTTAAAGGTGGAAGATGTGAAGCTTGTCGTGGAGATGGTGTCAAAAAAATTGAGATGCATTTCTTGCCTGATGTATATGTCCCATGTGAAATATGTCATGGAACCAGATATAATAGTGAGACTTTAAGCATAAAATATAAAGATAAAAGCATAGCTGATGTTTTGAATATGCGAGTAAGCGAAGCATTGAAATTCTTTGAAAACATTCCTAAAATAAAGAATAAATTACAAGTTTTAGAGGATGTAGGACTTGGCTATATTACACTCGGTCAAAGTGCTCCTACCCTTTCTGGTGGTGAAGCAGAGAGAGTAAAACTTGCCAAAGAATTACAAAAGAAGGCGACTGGTAAAACATTATTTGTATTAGATGAACCTACTACTGGATTACATATGGAAGACATCAAGCGTTTGCTTGCAATTTTACAAAAAATAGTAGATAATAAAGATACTGTATTAGTAATAGAACATAACTTAGATGTAATAAAAGTTGCAGATTACATAATTGATCTTGGACCAGAAGGAGGAGATCAAGGAGGAGAAGTAGTTGCGACTGGCACCCCAGAAGAAGTAATGCAAAATGATAGGTCATATACGGGAAAATTTTTGAAAAAAATAATGCAAGGCGAGTGATAAAATGAAGAATAAAAAGAATAAAAGAAGCTATGTGGTATCTTTTATTGAATGGCTAATATATATGTTGGGCTACACCTTAGTTTTAATCGCAGTTTCTTATTTATTTAAAAGCATGTATATTGATATTTCCAATCATTATCTGTACGCCTTTTTCATTGTTATCATAATTTATTTTTTAAACAAGACAATAAAACCGCTCCTAGTTAAACTAACCATTCCGATAACAGGAGTAACACTTGGTTTATTTTATCCATTTATAAATCTCTTTATTTTGAAATTAACTGATTGGATATTAGGTCCCCATTTTCAACTTAAAAACTTTTGGATAGCCCTACTTATTTCAATTCTATTATCCGTCATTAACCTATTACTAGATAACTTTGTCTATAAACCTTTATCTAAATATATTAAAAAGAAGGTGAAGGTAAATGAGTAAAATTGCATTAAGTATTGGCCCCATTCAAATATATTGGTACTCAGTAATTATTTTAATAGCTATTTTCGTTGCAGCAAGCATTGTCTATTATGAAATGAAAAAACAAGGTGTAACTGGAGATGACTTTACAGACCTATTCTTCAACACTGTATTGTTTGGAATTATTGGGGCTAGAATTTATTATGTTTTATTTAATCTTTCCTATTATCTAGAAAATCCTATAGAAATGTTTGAAATATGGAACGGTGGCCTTGCCATTCATGGTGCCTTAATAGCTGGAATAATCTATGTATATCTTTTTTGTAGAAAGAAAAAACTTAACACCTTAAAAATATTAGATATGATAGTAGTAGGAGTAATAATCGGACAGTCAATAGGAAGATGGGGAAATTTCTTTAACCAAGAAGCTTATGGGCCAGTAACTACATTAGCGTACCTCGAACAAGAAATGATTCCTCAATTTATTATAAATGGCATGAAAATACTGGGAGAATATCATATTCCAACATTCTATTACGAGTCACTATGGAATATAAATGGCTTTATTATTCTCCTATTAGTAAGAAATTGTAAAAAAATAAAGAATGGACAGCTAACCGGAATATATTTAATATGGTATTCACTTGGAAGATTTTATGTAGAGTCCTTAAGAATGGATAGCCTTATGCTAAAAAACTTTAAAATGGCTCAACTAGTTTCAGTAGTATTATTAATTATTGGTTTATTTTTACTACTAAAGGATAAAATATTAAAAAAGGATACCCCCAATTTATATCATGATATTAATACAACAAAAATAGGTGGAGATGATGAATATAACACATTATGATGTAGCCATTATAGGCGGAGGAGTTGCAGGAATGACTGCAGCTTTATATTTAAAAAGAGCTAATATATCTTGTTGTATATTTGAAAAGAATATACCAGGAGGAATAATTAATTATACTGATCAAATTGAAAATTATCCAAGTTATCCAAATATTTCAGGAGGAGATCTTGCCTATAACATTTATTCGCAGTTGCAACAAAATAATATAGAATTTATTTTTGAAGATGTTATCAGTATTACAAGCGGTAAAGATAATAAAAATATTATAACAAAAAACAATACGTATACATCTAAATATGTAATAATTGCTGCAGGCAGAAAATATAAAAATTTAAATGTTGAAAATGAACAAGAATTAGAACATCGAGGAATCAGCCATTGTGCCATTTGTGATGGTAGTTTATATAAGAATCAGGATGTTACTGTTATAGGTGGAGGTTCCAGTGCCATTGAATCAGCTCTATATTTATCAAATATCTGTAAAAATGTTACTCTAATTCACCACAGCGACATTTTTAAAGCTGAAAAATCCAAATTAGCTTTAGCAAAAGAAAAAAAGAATATCGTTATAAAAACAAATGAAAGCGTAAAATCATTTCTAAAAGATGATGAAAATTTGTTAAAAGGAATTACATTGAAATCGGGTGAAAAAGTTATGTGTAAGGCATGTTTCATCTGTATTGGCTTTACACCAGCTACGAATATTTTAAAAAAGTTAAATATTACAAACAAAGATGGTTATATTATAGTTGACAATAATATGAAAACTAGTATAAATAATATTTATGCAGTAGGTGACGTACGAGCAAATAGTCCATGTCAAATAATTACCTCAATGGCCGATGGTGTAGTTGCGTCGTTAAGCATAATAAACAGTATATAAAGAATGGATGTGTTAAAATGAAAAAGAAAGTTGTAGTATTTGGTGGAGGAACAGGTCTTTCATCATTGCTAAGTGGATTAAAAGATTTTCCAATAGATATAACTGCTATCATTACCGTATCTGATAATGGTAGATCAACAGGAAAATTAAGAAAAGAGTTTAATACTCCGGCAGTAGGAGATATAAGAAAAGTAATTAGTAATTTATCTGATACAGATGATGACATAAAAAAAATGATGGAATACCGTTTCAAAACATCAAGTGATCTAAATGGTCACGCAGTTGGTAATTTAATATTAACATCAATGTTAGATATAACGGGTAGCTTAAAAGATTCCATTAAGCATCTTTCCAAATTGTTGGATGTTAGACATACAGTTTTACCCCTTTCCGAGGATAATAATATAACTTTAATGGCTACCACAAAAGATGGTAAGATTATAGAAGGGGAATCTGAAATAACCGAATGTCCAAGCGTAATTGATCACATATTTTATAAAGAAGAACCAAAAGTTATAGATGAAGTCTTAGAGGCAATAAAAAATGCTGATTTGCTAATATTAAGTATGGGTAGTCTTTATACTAGTTTATTACCAAATATAATTTGTGAAAGTGTATTAAGGGAAATTGATAATTGTAAAGCCCCAATAATGTATATTTGCAATGCCATGACTCAACCGGGAGAAACAGATAAATTTACCGTAGCTGACCATGTGGAATTAATAAATAGTTACCTTGATAAAAGAAAGATCGATGTAGTAATCGCCAGCAACACCAAAATAGACAAAAATATAGCAGAAACATATGAAACAACAGAACAAAAAGATCCTGTCATAATTGATAAGGAAAGAATCTCTGAACTTGGTGTAGAATTAATAGAGTCTGATTTAATAAAAGTAATAAATAATGTTTTAAGACATGACAGTATAAAAGTTGCATCTATTATTATGTTATATTTGATGAGGGATTAAATGTCATACACCACCCAAATAAAAAATGAAATATCAAAATTATATAATACAAAATCAGAAATGATTGCTGAATTATCAGCCTTTGTAAGAAATAATGGTAATATAGTAGATAATTCTATTTATTTAACTACAGAAAATGAAATAATATTAAATAGATTAGTAGAATTTATTACAGCTCTTTATGATATTCACCCCAAAACAGACTCAAAAGATAATCTTAACTTTTCTAAAAATAGATTAAATGTTTTAGTTATTAATGAAAAAGTTGATTTTATTTTACAAGACCTTGGTTACTATGATTCTAATAATAAATACCTTTTAACACCTCCAACGTATATAGTTGGCGCAAATGAAGAAATTAGAGCCTATTTAAGAGGGGCGTTTTTATGTCAAGGAAGTATAAATGACCCTAAAACATCTCAATATCATATGGAGTTATTAATAGATAAGCCCCAAGAAGCGGTGTTTATTCAAAAACTATTAAATATTTTTGACCTAAACGCTAAAATTCTAAATCGCTATAATGGTTATATGATATATATAAAGGAAGCTGAAAAAATAAGTGATTATTTAAAAATACTGAAAGCAAATCAAGCAGTACTATACTTTGAAAACGTTAGAATTTATCATCAAGAAAAAAACAAGGCCAATAGATTAAATAACTGTGAACAAGCTAATATAGATAAAGTTATTCAAACAGCCAATGAACAATTAAAACACATAGAAATAATTGAAGAAAATATGGGAACTGATTTGTTAGATGACAAAACAAAAGAAGCTTTATATTATCGAAAAAAGTATCCTGAGGCTTCACTAAAGGAACTTAGTGAAATAATTTCTCTAGAAACAAACAAGCCTATAACAAAGTCAGGCCTAAATCATCGCTTTAGAAAAATAAAAGAACTAGCTACGAGATTTAATAGTTAGTTCTTTTTCTTTATAATTTTATCGATTAAACCATACTCTAGAGCCTCTTCAGCATCCAAATAGTGATCTCTTTCAGTATCATTTTCAATTGTTTTTAAGCTTTTCTTTGTATTTTTAGCCAATATGGTATTTAACTTTTTCTTTAATTTTGTAATATGTTCAGCAACAATTTTAATTTCTGTCGCCTGTCCTTCTGCTCCACCGAGTGGCTGATGAATCATTATTTCGCTACTAGGAAGGGCACTTCTTTTTCCCTTTTGACCACTACTAAGTAAGAAAGCCCCCATACTTGCGGCCATTCCAACACATATAGTGGCAACATCACTCTTTATAAAATTCATTGTGTCATATATTGCCATACCAGCCGAAACACTACCACCAGGAGAATTAATATAAAGACTTATATCTTCATTACTTATCGAATCCAAATACAATAGTTGCGCAATAATACTACTAGAACAAGCATCATTAATTTCTCCACTTAATAGTATTATTCTATTTTTTAGAAGCCTCGAAAAAATATCATAACTACGTTCACCATCTAATTCTTTATCCACAATCATTGGAACTAAATTCATAATCATCACCTATAATTATTTTAGTGTAAACAACAAAAAATATACATTTTAAAATCCGTCAAAATATGCTACAATAAACATAGAATAATTAGAGGGTGATAAAATGGATAATATAAAGATAACTATAAATGATAAAGAATTTTATGTAAAAAGAAAAACTACTTTAGCAGAAATAGCAAATGAATTTCAAAGTAATTATCATCATCCCATATTAATAGCCAAGGTAAATAATACCCTAAAAGAGTTAAATTATGAAATTACGAAACCTAAAAATATAGAATTTCTTGATTTAACTAGTAGAGAGGGAAACAAAATACATGTAAATGCCCTAATTTTTATTTTAGTGGTATCTATCAAAGAATTATATGGTGCTAAATATGATATTAGGGTTCAACATTCAATTGATAAGGGATTATATATAGAAACAAATTTTGAAATAACCGAAAAAAGACTAAATGATATTAAAGAGAAAATGAACAAAATTATTGCCGAAGAAAGACCAATTACTAAATTAAATGTTGACCGTCTTGAAGCAAGAGATTATTTTAGTAAGATAGGCGATAAGGCTAAGGTAAATATTTTAAAATATACAACTAACACATATATAACCTTATATAAATTAGGTGAATATTATGATTACTTTTATACCAAGATGCCAATTAACACTAAACAAGTACCAGAGTTTGATTTGACTTACTTACAAAACAATGGTTTAGTTTTACGTTTTCCAACTGTCTATATCAATAATCAAATAAAAGATTACGAAAATCATCCCAATATGTTTAGAGTATTTAATGAATGTCATGCCTGGGGCGAACTAATGCATATTAAAAATGCAGCTGATCTAAATGCTTTAGTATCAACAGGAAAAGTAGAAGAATTAATTAGAATATCTGAAACAAAACAGAGTAATGAACTACTTCAATTAGCTGAAAAAATATACAACAATAAAGATTTAAAAATAGTTTTACTTGCTGGTCCATCATCATCAGGAAAAACTACAACTTCTAAAAAGCTATGTATGTTTTTACGTAGTTTTGGTGTAAATCCGGCCGTTATCTCAATGGATGACTATTTTGTTGAAAGAGAAGAGACACCACTAAATGAAGAGGGAAAACCAGACTATGAATGTTTAGAGGCGGTAGACCTTAAACTATTTGACAATCAGATAGAAAAAATCCTAAAAGGGGAAGAAGTAGTTACTCCTACATATAATTTCTTGACAGGTAATAAAGAATATAATAATAAAATAAAACTCGGAAATAGTGATGTTTTAGTAATAGAAGGAATCCATGCCTTAGATAAAAGAGTATTAACTAATATTAGTAAAAATAAAATATTTAGAATTTATATTTCCGCCTTAACAGAATTAAATATTGATAACCATAATTATATTTCAACTACAGATAATAGACTTTTAAGAAGAATTATAAGAGATAATAAAACAAGAGGACATGGAGTACAGAGAACTATTTCTACATGGCCAGATGTAAGAAGTGGCGAAGAAAAGTATATTTTCCCATATCAGGATAATGCCGACTACACCTTTAACTCTGCCCTAATATATGAAATAGGAGTTTTAAAAACATACGCAGAACCTCTTCTTTATGCAGTAGATCCATCTGACAGTTGCTACGAAGAAGCTAAAAGACTAATTAATTTTTTAGGCTTCTTCTTACCTATACCAGCAGATGCAATACCCAAAGATTCTATCTTGCGCGAATTTGTAGGAGGAAGTTTCTTTAAATAGAAATATCATAAATTAAGATTAGTACATCAGGAAAGTTTAGTCTTTCCTTTTTTGTTTTATAATAAACTATCAAATTTTATAAATTTCTAAATGTTATTAGAATATATTATAAATATAGAAAAATGTTGACAAAAAAATTGTTTTGTGCTATAATTTAATAACTTTACGGGGGGATTAATATGGAAAATAAATTTAACTTAGATGAAAAGTTAGATGAATTCGTTAAAGAAGAAAAAAGAGGAACTACTCAAACAGTAGAACAAAAAGTAAATTATAAAAATGCTAATAGAGGTAAGAAAAAAAAATGGCCTGTTAGACTTACAGTTTTTGGAGCAGCAGCAGTATTAGTATTTGTAGGTTATAAGATTCATGATAGAGAACCAGAAATTGATTTAGAAAATTCTAAAGTCATTGATTCAGTTTCTGATGAAAAGTCTATTGATGAGGTAATGGGCTTATACGATGCAGAATTAAACTCAAAATATGGTGATGGTGAGAGAGCAACTTCTTTAGGAAATATTTTATCCAATGAAACAGATCTATCTGCAGCAATCGATACCATTGAAACACTTACTAAGCTTTCTAATGAATTAGATGAATTTGAATTAGAAAAAATTGTAGAAGATGGTGACGGTTTAAGAAAATTAACAAAAGAAGAAGAATTAACTGTAGAAAGTTTAACTATCAGTGATTTAGAAGAAAAAATGGCTCACTTTGGTGAAAAATCAAACGTTGATTACAAAGAATTTAGTCAAGAAGCTATTGAATACAATAGAGAAGCCATGGACTTAAAATATGCTAAAGACTTAATCAACAGTCAGTTATTAAGAGAAGGAAAATCTTTCTTAGCAGACTATGGTGATTTAATTATTCAAAGTATTATAATTGATAAAACAAACTTACCAGTTGAAGAATATGATGATATTGAAATTAAAGTGAATGATAATAGATATTCTCTAAAATATACAGCTGAAGCAACAGGACAACATTTCACAGTAAATATAGATGATAATGATGTTAGAGAAATTTTAACTAGTAGTGATTATTTTGATAGTACTATAGACAAAAAAGTTAATTTCAAAGACTACAAGAAAAAAACCTTAAAAGCTATTAATGCTTACAAAAAGGCATTATTAAGTACTTATGAATTAGATAAAGAATATAGTGATGCTTGGAGTCTATCAAATGAAAGTACTAATAGTGAAATTAGAGAAAAGGTAAAATCATTGTCATAATAATACTAAAATAAATAATTATTAAAAACTCATCTCTTAGGACAGAAATGAGTTTTTTTGTGAAAAAAATTAAAAAAATTGTCAACTTATTTTATCTATATAGACTAATTTTTGTTTTTGTTATATTATAAAAATAGGAGGAAATATATGATAAAAGTAGCTATTAACGGATTTGGAAGAATTGGAAGATTAGTTTTCAGAATTATGGAGGAAAGCCCAGATTATGAGGTAGTAGCCATTAATGATTTAACAGATGCTTCTCAGTTAGCGTACCTATTAAAGTATGATACTAATCATCGTAGTTATAGAACAGAAGAAATCAGTTCTGAAGATGATAATTTAATTGTAGGAAAAAGAAGTATTAAAATATATGCTGAAAAAGATCCTAATTTATTACCATGGAAAAAACTAGGAATAGACGTTGTTATGGAGTGCACTGGCCACTTTACTGACAAGGAAAAGGCCATGGCCCATATAAATGCTGGTGCCAAAAAGGTTATTATATCAGCACCTGCGAAGGGTGATTTAAAAACAATAGTATATAATGTTAACCACTCCACTTTAACAGGCACAGAAAAGGTTATTTCAGCAGCTAGTTGTACTACAAACTGTCTAGCCCCTGTTTTAAATGTTTTAGAAGAAAACTTTGGTATTGAAAATGGCTATATGACAACTATACATGCCTATACAAATGATCAAGTTATTTTAGATGTTACACATCCTAAAGGAATTAAATCAAGAAGAGGAAGAGCTGCCGCAGCAAATATAATACCAACATCAACCGGTGCTGCTAGTGCCATAGGAAAGGTTATACCAAGTCTTGATGGTAAATTACAAGGTGGGGCAATGAGAGTGCCAGTACCAACAGGTTCTGTTATAGACCTTGTATTAGAGCTAAAGAAAAAAACAACGGTAGAAGAAATTAACGAAACATTTAAAAATAATGCTAATGAAACATTGGGATATACAGATGATCCAATTGTTTCAAGTGACATAATTGGAGATGAACATGGTGGCGTAGTTGATGGACTACTTACCAGCATCAATGAAGTCGATGGAAAACAACTAGTAAAAGTAGTTGCTTGGTATGACAATGAAATGAGTTACTCAGCTCAAATGGTTAGAACGGCTAAATATTTAATGAACATGGGTGAAGTTTTATAACTTCATCTTTTTATATATCAAAAATAATGTTATACTATAAGTACAATGAGGGTGAGATAATGATAAAGACAGTAAGAGATATTAATTTAAATAACAAGAAAGTTTTGATTCGCTGCGATTTCAATGTTCCAATTAAAGATGGAGTCATAACGGATGATACAAGAATTGTAGAAAGCCTTAAAACCATCCAGTATGTTTTAAGCAAGAACTGCAAAATAATATTATTTTCTCATTTAGGCAGGATAAAGGAAGTATCAGATCTTGCTAAAAACAGTTTGGATAAGGTTGCAATACGTCTACAAGAACTATTAAATAAAAAAGTAACATTTATACCCGAAACAAGAGGCAAAACATTAGAAAAAGCCATTAAGGAGATGGATAATGGAGATATAATCTTAGTACAAAATACAAGATATGAAGATCTTAATGGTAAAAAAGAAAGTTCAAATGATCAAGAATTAGCCAAATACTGGGCAAGCCTTGGAGATGTATTTATTAATGATGCATTTGGAACTATTCACAGATCTCATGCCTCAAATGTCGGAATTGCTAGTTATTTAGAAAGCGCAATTGGTTTTTTAGTAGAAAAAGAACTCAAGGCATTGCAGGAATTAAATAATCCAAAAAGACCATATGTTGTAATATTAGGTGGTGCGAAAGTATCAGATAAAATAGGCGTTATTAATAATCTAATCAACAAGGCTGACTATATCTTAATTGGTGGTGGAATGTCTTTTACTTTTCTGAAAGCAGAAGGCCATGAAATAGGAAAATCTCTATTAGATAGTAGTCATTTAGAATATTGCTCAAATATTTTAAAAGAATATCAGGGCAAGTTAATCCTACCAATAGATATAACTACATCTAAAGAATTTTCAAATGATACTCCATTTACAACTAAGAGTATTAATGAAATAGAAAAAGAAGATATAGGATTAGATATAGGAATAGAAACTATAAAATCATTTGAACAGATTTTATCCACAGCTAAAACTGTAGTATGGAATGGTCCCCTTGGTGTATGTGAGATGTCAAATTTTAAAAAAGGTACCTTAGATATCCTAAATTATCTTGCTGAAAATAATATAAAAACAATTATTGGTGGAGGAGATACTGCTGCTGTTATTTCAAATAATAAGAGTTTGAAAGACAAGATTTATCATATCTCTACAGGCGGCGGAGCTACTTTAGAATATCTAGAAGGAAAAACTCTCCCTGGCCTTAAGGTATTAGATAAAGAGGCGTAATATGACTCAAAACATAATAATTACAGGAAACAGACATAGCCAAAAACATATTAATATTATGGAAATGGATCCATACAATTCTAAAACGGCTAATCTATTGCATGAATATGACACAAAAAATAATACCTCATATTTTAAATTTAATGAAAAAACATGTGAAAAATATTCTAAGAGGGAATATGAAATAGCCAGGATGACAGAACCAGTATTTAGTATATTATTATATACTTTGAACAAAGAGGAAAATATTAAAAGTATTTGTCTGGTTGAGTATGAAAATGATCTAAAACAATTAAGAGTATCCATTGATAGTAGTAATAAGGATATTATAGGTGATGTAGCCGACTATGCTTTTAAGAACATGAAAATGGAATCAATTATAGTTTTTGCAAATAAAAATGATAAAAATATATTAAAAGAGCTAATATCAAATGGATATACACCATTATTTGATGATTATGATTCTAAGGCACAACTACCATTCCTTATAGAAAAAGATGGTAATACTTATAAAGATGAAAGGAGTATTATATGCGTATAGGCTTATTTACAGATACTTATGAACCACATATAAACGGCGTTTCTACAAGTGTAGCAATGTTAAAAAGAGCCCTTGAAAAAAAGAATCATATTGTTTATGTAGTAACAGTAAATGATAGCGCCATTAAATACAATTATGATGAAGAAAATAGGATTCTGCGCATTCCCGGTATTCCGACAGGTATATATAATTATAGACTTAGCCAAATATATCCAATTAAAGTGGTAAATAAAATAAAAGGGTGGAAATTAGATGTTATTCATTCTCATACAGAATTTAGTGTTGGTACGTTTGCCAGATTGTTTGCCAAGCAGTTTGATATTCCCTTAGTCCACACTTATCATACTTGGTATGAAGACTATGTATATTATTTAACAAAGGGTCATGCTGAAAAGGCAAGCAAAAAAGCCGTTGAATATCTGGCTAAGTTTTACTGTGATACAACAGCAACAGAATTAATTGTACCAACCAAAAAGATTTATGACTTATTTAAAGAAAAATATAAATTTAGCAAAAATATTAACATTATTCCAACAGGCATTGAGGTAGAAAGATTCTTTCCAGAAAATATAGATAAAAAAGATGTTAATGCCCTAAAGAAAAGATATTCCATAAATAAAAAAGATTTCATAATTATTTTTGTTGGTAGATTAGCGGCTGAAAAAAATATTGATTTCATCCTGGAAATAGAGCAAGAACTTATAAAAAAGCATGGTAATATAAAGCTGTTAATAGTTGGAGATGGTCCCGAAAGAATAAAGTATGAACAATACTCTGAAGAACTTGGTATTGCTTCAAATGTCATTTTTACAGGTAAAGTTCCTTGGAAAGAAATCCCAAATTATTATAATTTAGCCGACTTATTTATCACTGCATCGACCAGTGAAACTCAAGGATTAACGGTTTTAGAAGCTATGGCATCAGAAGTTGTTCCTCTTTGTATAGATGACGAGGCATTCACTACGACTGTTATCAATGACTTTAATGGTAAAGTATTCAAAAATAAAGAAGATGCAATTAATGATATAATAGAATTATATAATGATTCTAATAAAATAGCTAATTTGAAACGCCAAGCTAAAACATCCGCTGAAAGATGTGGAACAAAATATTTTGCAGAGTCTGCTCTCGATGTGTATCAAAGGGCAATTCAGGAAAAGAAAAATAATAAACCTATTTTTAGTAAAATTATTGATAAAATAAAAGGAGATAAATAATGATCATTATCTTAAACAATAAAACTAATTTTACAAGGGATGAATTTTTAGATTATAAAAATCATCTATCTCAAATTAATTACTACCATCCCTTAATTTTGTGTCCTAGTTCTTGCTATTTACCTTTTTGCCAAGAAACTACTCTTGGACTAGGTGCTCAAAACGTTAGTAAAACAAATTCCAAATCAGCAACTGGAGAAATAACTGCTCCACAATTAAAATCTCTAAATGTAAATTATTGTTTAGTAGGACATTCTGAAAGAAGAATACATTTAAACGAAGATAGTAATGACATCAGTGCAAAAATTAAAAATTTATTAGCAGAAGATATTATTCCAATATTATGTATTGGAGAAAATGAGGAAGAGTACCAAAATAACAAAATAAAAGAGGTACTCCTAAAAGATCTAAAGGCCTCTTTTTCTGCCGTTTCATACTTAGATCAGCAAAAAATAATAATTGCATATGAACCAATATGGGCAATTGATAGCGATACCATTCCAACAAACAAGGAAATAGAACAAACTACGGAATTTATAAAAGGAATATTTCCAAATAATATAGTTCTATATGGAGGCGGAGTAACATCCGATAATATTTACGAACTATCCCAAATAAAAACAGTTGATGGCTTTCTACTAGGAAGGCTAGGAAATAATATCAATGAATTAGAAGAGTTTTTAAAAAATATTTAAAAATTCTTCTTTTTTTGACATAAATTTACTTATTCGACAAAAGTTGTCATTTTTAGTACCTACAAAAAGTAAGAATTTTGTTATATAATGAAATAGCGTAGTAGTGTATGAAAGGAGAAAACATGGCAAAAACTCGCGTACTAATGATAGATGATAATATAGAGTTAGTAAAAATGGTAAAGGAGTATTTTAGTAAAGAGAAGGATATCAGTATAGTCTTAGAGGCACATAATGGAGAAGAGGGCTTCAATATTATTGATAAAAAGAGAGATGAATACGATCTTATCCTATTAGATTTGGTGATGCCTAAAAAGGATGGCAAATCAGTTCTTGAAGATATGAAAACTAAAGGTATTGATAAAAAAGTCATTGTACTTACATCATATAATACCCCGGACATAATAAGAAAAACATCAGAGCTTGGAATAAGTTATTTTATCTTAAAACCTTTTGAATTAAAGGCTCTCGAAAAATGCATTAATGAAGTTATGGATCAAGATAAATATAGTTCGAAATCAATCGATTTATACCATAACAATTTGGAAAAATCTATTACCAAAATATTGCACGAACTTGGTGTACCTTCACATATAAAAGGGTATCAATATATAAGAGATGGCATTATCATGATTTATGATTGCCCAGGGATAGTTGGAGGAATTACTAAAGAACTATATCCTGATATAGCAAAAAAGTATGATACCACAGTATCGCGCGTAGAGCGAGCAATTAGGCACGCTATCGAGGTTAGCTGGAATAGAGGAAATTGGGATTTGATGGAGGAAATATTTGGCCATAGTGTCGACATTGATAAAGCTAAACCAACGAATTCTGAATTTATCGTTACAGTAGCAGATAAATTACGTTTAGAATTTCATGAAAATACGGTAACTTTTTAAAGTATAAGACAAGCAGTAGTAGTCTTTTTTTTATATCTAAATTTATTGTAAAAATATGTAAATTATAAGATTTTATGACAGATAAGTCTTTTTTTATGATAACATTTATTTAGGAATAATTTTATAATAGGAGATAAAAATGAATACTAAAAAACAAAGAAAGTTATTATGCCTTATTTGATACAACAGATAAACAATTAACTGATTTTATATTTAGCAAAGTAAAAGATTTTTATAATCATACCTCCGTTGTTATTACCAAAGATGGAAAAAGTGGCATAATAAAAGACAATGGCAATACTTAGTTAGTTTAGGCAAGTATAAAAAAATATATAGTACAGGTCCCCTATATAACCTAATTACTAATGATAATAAAAATAAATATATAAATTCAGAAGGAGAACAAATTTTAACAAATGCTACCAGTGACTATTCATTATATCAACCAACTAACTCCCAATATTTATATTTATTTTATAATTCAGCTGAGTTAAAGATACTAAACTATGATGGAAAACAAATATAGCATATTTAGCAAAAACGTATGACAATAGTTATAGTTATTATACTTCAATAGGTGAAAAACTAAATGATTCAGCATATTTAAGGGGTAGCACGAAATTTAATAAAGATGGTTATGCGATTGCAACAACAGCTATGCAAAAATACAATATAATAAATAAAGATGGTAAAGATACATCCACATCTTATCAAACATTATATCAAATTAGTCTGGAAAATTATTACTGTGGTACTAATGGTCCTACAAAATACTTACTAGACAGTAATGGAAATATAATATCTCAAGGGTTTAATAATTATGAATATATTCAAACTAAAGAAACATTAAGGGATAAAATTTTCATTATATATGAAGACAGAACAGAAATATATAATGTTCAAAAGAAAAAGGTAGTTGTAACAATAAATACTACAGGGCTAAAATTTGATTCTTATTATGCATATGAGATAACTGGAGATATAACTAATTATTATTCATATGAAAATGGAGATAAGTTTTATACGTTATCGGAAACATAATTAAAATGTTATTTCTTACATATGTTGACTAAAATCAAAAAGAAATATATACTTATTTTATAAAATATGTGCGGAGGTGACAATTAATGGAACGAAAAATAACAACCTACTTACAGAAATGGAAAAATGACTTAGTTAGAAAGCCTTTATTAATATATGGCCCAAAACAAGTCGGAAAAACATTTGCTATTTTAGAGTTTGGTGAAAAAGAATATAAAAACGTAGTCTATTTTAATACCGATAATAATAAAGAACTAGATGATTTATTTACCAAAGAAAAATCTCCTGAAAGAATTATTTTATCACTATCATTATTATCAGGAGAAACTATCTTAAAAGATGATACATTAATAGTTTTAGACAATGTTGATAACTTAGAACTTATCAAAACTATTAAACTTTTTGGTAGTTATCTCAGTAAATATCATATTATTATGATTACTTCACATAGGGATAACCTAAATAAATATAAAGGCGAAGAGCTACAATTTAAATTCATGACAAACATGGACTATGAAGAATACCTATGGGCTAGAGGAGAAAATGAACTAGCTAATTTAATTAGAGAGTCATTTAATAAGCGAAAAACATGTCCCTTCCACCGGTTGGCACTAGATTTATTTTCTGAGTACTTAATGACTGGAGGAATGCCTGAAGTAGTAGCGGCAAATATCAGTGGACTTGGTGCCTATAAAATTGATGCAATAAAACAAAAAATAAAAGATATATATATAAAAGAATTAACCGAGTCAACAAACTTAATAGATATCGAAAGATCTATTGCTGTGTTTAATTCTCTACCATATCAATTAAAGAAAGACAATAGAAAGTTCCAATATGGACTATTAGGATTTGGACGCAGAAAAAAAGAGTATGATAATGCTATTAGTTATCTTGTTAATAATCAAATAGCCTATAGAAGCTATAAAATTACAGATGTGAAATCACCACTTAGTAGTTGCCGTCAACCAGATAGCTTTAAATTATATATGAATGATGAAGGAATTCTATATTCAATGCTACATCTTTCACAAAAAGAATTTATGGCTAATGAAAAAGTACGTCAAATATTATATGAAAACCATATAGCAAAAACACTTGCTGAGGCTAACTATGCCTTATATTACTATCAATCAGAAGGAAAAGCTGAAGTCGATTTTGTTATACAAAACAGAATGGGAAAGATTATTCCAATAGAACTTGCAACCATTTCTAATTCTAAAGCTAAATCTCTATCAGTATTTATGAAAAAGTATACTGTTTTAGAAGCTTATAGAATTACGGAGAATAACTTTTCTACTAAGAAAGAAGTAAGATATTTACCAGTATATGCAGTTTTTTGTTTAAATGATTTAAAAATATAGGAGGATTTATGACAAAAATAATATTTACAATTTTAGATGGTTTTGGATATCGTGAAGAAAAACACGGGAATGCAATTTTAAACGCTAATATTCCAAATTTAAAAAATATATGGGCAAACTATCCACATAGTCTATTAACCGCTAGTGGAAAAAAGGTTGGATTACCAGAAGGACAAATGGGTAATAGTGAAGTAGGACATTTAAATATTGGCGCCGGTAGAATAGTTTATCAACCGCTAGAAAAAATAAATAAGAGTATTGAAGATAAAGAAATATTTAATAACAAGGAATTATTAGCTACCATGAATCACGTTAAAAGTAATGATTCCTCATTACATATTTTTGGCCTATTAAGTGATGGAGGAGTACATTCTCATATAAATCACCTTTTTGCACTTATTGATATGTGTAAAAAAGAAGGTCTACAAAAAGTTTATTACCATGTTTTTTTAGATGGACGCGATACCTTACCAAATATAAAAGATAAATTCTTGACTGAATTGGACAATAAAATAAAAGAAACATCAACAGGAAAGATTGCTACAATCTCAGGAAGATATTATGCTATGGATAGAGATAATCGTTGGGATAGAATTGAAAAAGCTTACAATGCCATTGTAAATGGTGAAGGAATGCAATTTAATAACTATCATGAACTAGTTGATTACACTAATGAGAATAATATTACAGATGAGTTTGTAATACCAGCAGTAATAGATAAAAATGCAACATTAAAAGATAATGATGGATTAATTGTTTTCAACTTTAGACCAGATAGAATACGTGAATTATTTATGGCTATTACTAATCCTAATTTTAAGGAATTTCCTGTAAAACATTTTAACAATATAAAATTAACTACCATGATGCATGTTTCAGATGATTTAGTATCTACTCAAGCATTTCCAAATGAAAATATGCTTAATACCTTTGGTGAATATATTAGTAATAAAAACCTTACTCAATTAAGAATAGCCGAAACGGAAAAATATGCTCATGTTACCTACTTCTTTGATGGTGGTGTCGAAAAAGACTTACCAGGCTGTAAAAGGATTCTAATTCCATCTCCTAAAGTTGCAACATATGATTTAAAACCGGAAATGAGTGCTAATGAAATAACAGATAAGTTACTGGAAGTAGTTGATAATTATGATGTTGTTATTTTAAATTTTGCTAACTGTGATATGGTTGGGCATACAGGGAATATGGAAGCTACAATAAAGGCCATCGAAACAGTTGATAAAAATATTGGTCGTATATTTGCTAAAGCTAACGAATTAAATGCCACTATGTTAATTACAGCAGATCACGGTAACTGTGATATCATGCTAGATGATAATAATAACGTTATTACATCTCATACCACATCACCAGTTCCATTTATTGTAACAGATAAAAATATCAAGCTAAAAAATGGAAAACTAGGTGATATAGCTCCAACGATGCTAGAGATATTAGGCTTAAAACAACCTGTTGAAATGACTGGAGAAAGCTTAATAGAAAAATAGGTATATAAGACAAATAGACTAAAAGAGTTGCTATTTGTTTTTTTATAAAAATAGAAATATTTGGTATATTGCATAAATAGAACAAATGTATTAAAATTAAGCTGGTGATATTAATGAAAGAGGGAGAAAAAAGAATAATATTTCATATAGATGTTAATAATGCTTTTCTATCGTGGACAGCAGTAAAGATGCTTAAAGACGGTGAAAAATTAGACATAAGAAAAATCCCTTCAGTAATTGGCGGCGAGGAAAAGGAAAGACATGGAATAGTTTTAGCAAAAAGTATGCCGGCAAAAAAGCGAGGAGTTCAAACGGCTGAAACACTATATAGTGCCAGACAAAAATGCCCTAATTTAAAAGTATTTAAGCCGGATTATAGTTGGTACTATGAACAGTCTAATTTAATGTATCAGTATTTGACAAGATATACTCCCCTTATAGAAAGATATTCTATTGATGAATGCTTTTTAGATTTATCTGGAACATCATTACTATATAAGAATTATGAAATGTTAGCCGAGAAAATAAAAAATGATATAAAAATAAATTTTGGGTTTACCGTTAATGTTGGCATAGGAAACAATAAACTTTGTGCTAAAATGGCCTCAGACTTTGAGAAACCAGATAAAGTTCATACTCTATATAATGAGGAGATAATGAAGAAGATGTGGCCCCTCCCTATCGGGGACTTATTCATGGTTGGAAAAAGTACAGCCGCAAAGTTAAGAGATCTTGGTATTGAAACTATAAGAGATCTAGCAATATGTAAACCAGAAAAAATACAAAGGTATTTCAAAAATCAAACCTCATTCCTCATAAATTCTGCTAACGGAATAGATGAAACAAAAGTTACTCCTAGAACAAATAAATCCGATAGCATAAGCATATCGGAAACACTTCCTTATGATTGCTCGGATATAGAAGTAATAAAAGATATATTATTTAGACAAACAGAAGAAGTAAGTAGAAATTTAAGAAATCAAAAACAATATGCTAAAACAATAGCGATAACATATAAAAATAATATCTTTAATAGTTACCAAAAACAAAATAAACTACCTCATCCAGAAAATTTAACGGTAGAAATATATAAGGCGATTATAGATCTTTTAGAAAAAAGTTGGCGTAATGAACCAATCAGAAATATTGGAATGAGACTTGGAGACTTAACAGATAACAAAAATGAACAAATTTCATTGTTTAGTGAACCGGTAATTGAAGATGAATCAGATAAAATGCAAGAAATTGTTGATGATATAAATAATAAATATGGTGGAAACGTTATAATACCAGCATCAATTAAATTAATAGGTAAAAAAAATTCGAGGAAAAAGCTTTATTAAAGTATTATAAAAAATAAATTGCAAAAAAACAAAAAAATTGTTGCAAAATAACAACTTTCATGCTAAAATTATAGCTGTGTGACTGCTTAGATGTGTGAGGTTGCTGATACTCCAGGTAAAGTTGTTATTTGGATATCAGGTTATTTGCACGGAGCAAGTCTATACTAAGATATAGGCGAAGGGAGGATTTTTAATGTCAACAGAAAAAATACGTATTAGAATGAAAGCATACGATCACAAAGTGCTTGATAATGCAGTAACTAAAATAGTTGAAACAATTAAAAGATCAGGTGGAGAAATCTCTGGACCAGTTCCACTTCCAACTGAAATCGAAAAGTTTACAATTTTAAGAGCTGTTCATAAGTACAAAGATTCTCGTGAACAATTTGAAATGCGTACACACAAGAGATTGATTGATATCAAAAACCCAAGTAAGGAAACAATTGAAGCACTAGCTCATTTAGACTTACCAAGTGGCGTAGAAATTGAAATCAAAACAAAATAATAGGAGGAAATAATAATGAAAGGAATCTTAGGTAAAAAAATCGGGATGACTCAAGTATTTACTAAAGATGGTAAATTAATTCCGGTTACTGTTATTGAAGTAGAACCAAATGTTGTTACACAAATCAAAACAGTAGAAAATGATGGTTATGAAGCTATTCAATTAGGAACTGATACAATTCGTGAAAAATTGAGTAACAAACCAGAAATGGGTCATACAAAGAAAGCTAATACTGAACCTAAGCGCTTCTTAAAAGAAATTAGAGGAGTAAATGTTAACGAATATACATTAGGTCAAGTAATTGGTGCAGATATCTTCGAAGAAGGAGAAATCGTTGATGTTACAGGAACTAGTAAAGGAAAAGGTTTCCAAGGTGTCATCAAACGTTATAACCAATCTCGTGGTCCAATGGGACATGGTTCTCAATATCACAGAGGTGTTGGTTCATTAGGTACTATGAGACCTATGCATGTATTAAAGGGTAAAAAACTTCCTGGTCAAATGGGTAATGTTACAAGAACTGTTCAAAATCTTGAAATTATTCAAGTTGATAAGGAAAATAATTGTATTTTAGTTAAAGGTAATGTTCCAGGAGCTAAAAAGTCTTTTGTAACTATTAAAACTGCTGTTAAGAATCCTGAAAAAAAGAATGAAAAAGCAGATCTAATTAGTTATGAAGAAAAAGCAGTTGAAACAAGTGAAGCTACAACTGAAAATGCAGAATAATCATCACTCTATAAAATATTTTAAAAATTAATATTGTGATGAAAGGAGGAAACAAGAATGAAAAAAGTAGAACTTTTAAATCTAAATGGTGAAAAAGTAAAAGACTTTAAACTAAATGAAAATATATTTGATATTACCCCAAACGATAAAGTTTTATATGATGCAATCATTTTAGCAAGAGCATCTTTAAGACAAGGAACTCATAAAACAAAGAACCGTTCTGAAGTTAGTGGTGGAGGAAGAAAGCCATGGAGACAAAAAGGAACAGGTCGTGCAAGACAAGGTTCAATAAGAGCTGTACAATGGGTTGGTGGAGGAAACTATGGAACTCCAGTACCAAGAGATTACAGTAAAAAACAAAACCGTAAGGAAAGACAATTAGCATTAAGAACTGCATTAACTGAGAAAGTTAACGATAAAGAATTAATTGCAGTTGAAAATCTTACATTAGAAACTCCAAAAACAAAAGATATGATTAATCTACTTACTAATTTAAAAATTGCTGATAAGAAAGTATTAATCGTTGTTAAAGAATTGGAAGAAAACTTAATTTTAGCTTCAAGAAATCTTCAAAATGTTGCTTTAATAACAGCAGATGAAATCAATGTTTTAGACTTAGTAGCAACAAACGTTGTATTAATCACAGAAGATGCACTTAAAGCTATAGAGGAGGTGCTAGCATAATGGATACTAAGTATTTAGAAATAATTAAAGCACCAGTGATTACAGAAAAATCACAAAATGCAATGCAAAATGGACAATATACATTCAAGGTTGATCCAAAAGCTAACAAAACAGAAATTAAAACTGCTATTGAAAAATTATTCAATGTTAAGGTAGTTAAGATTTCAACAATTAATGAAAAACCTAAAAAGAAAAGAGTTGGCCGTTATACAGGTTTAACAAACCGTTCAAAGAAAGCTATCGTAACATTAGCTGAAGGTCAAACTATTGAACTTGGTTAGAAAGGAGAATGAATTATGGCAATAAGAAATTATAAACCTACTACACCAGGTCGTAGAAAAATGAGTACATTAATCAATGACGAAATTACAAAAGCTACTCCTGAAAAAAGTCTAACTGTAACATTAAAGAAAAACAGCGGACGTAATAATCAAGGTAAAATTACAACTCGTCACCAAGGTGGAAGAGTTAAAAGAAAATATCGTATCATTGATTTCAAGAGAAATAAATTAAATGTACCTGGAGTTGTAGCAAGTATAGAATATGATCCAAACAGAACAGCAAACATTGCTTTAATTAATTATGTAGATGGAGAAAAAAGATATATAATTGCACCAAAAAATTTAACAGTTGGTACAAGAATCGAAGCTGGTGAAAATGTTGATATTATAATCGGTAATGCTTTACCACTTATGAACATTCCAGTTGGTACAGTAGTACATAATATTGAACTTCGTCCTGGTAAAGGTGGAGAATTAGCAAGATCTGCTGGTTCATCTGCACAAATATTAGGTCGTGAAGGTAAATATGTAATGCTACGTTTATCTAGTGGTGAACAAAGAAAGGTTTTAGGAACATGTATGGCAACAGTTGGAGAAGTTGGAAATGAAGACTCTTCACTTGTTAAAGTTGGAAAAGCTGGACGTAACCGTTACAAAGGTATTAGACCAACAGTACGTGGTTCTGTTATGAACCCTAATGACCATCCACATGGTGGTGGTGAAGGACGTGCTCCAGTAGGACGTAAGGCACCAATGACTCCATGGGGTAAACCAGCACTTGGATATAAGACACGTAAGAAAAAACAATCTGATAGTTTAATTGTACGTCGTCGTAATAGTAAATAGGAAAGGATGATTAAAAATGGCTAGAAGTTTAAAAAAGGGACCTTATGTATTTGATAGATTACTAAAAAAGGTTCGTGAACTAAATAAATCTGGAAAAAAAGAAGTCATTAAAACTTGGTCACGCCGTTCCACAATTTATCCTGATTTTATAGGACATACATTTGCGGTTCACAATGGTAAAGAATTTATTCCAGTTTATGTAACCGAAGATATGGTAGGACATAAATTAGGCGAATTTGCTTTAACACGTAAATTTGGTGGACATGGACAAGACAAATAAATTAAATAATGACTAGGAGGGAAAATATGGAAGCAAAAGCAATAGCTAAATCACTTCGTGTTTCTCCAATTAAGACAAGAATAACAATTGACTTAATAAGAGGAAAAAAAGTGAGTGAAGCACAAACCATATTAAGTAATATTAATAAAAAATCAGCAAGACTAATAAAAAAAGTATTAGACTCTGCTGTTGCTAATGCTGTCAATAACAATGGAGCAGATGCTGCAACATTATATGTTAAAGAAGCAAGAGTAGATGCTGGTCCAGTTATGAAACGTCATTTATTTGATTCACGTTCTCATATTGGACATAAAGATAGAAGAACTAGTCACATTGTTATTACAGTGGCTACAAAATAACAAGGAGGAAAAAGCTATGGGACAAAAAGTTAATCCTAATGGACTTAGACTTGGTATCAATAAAGACTGGGAAGCAAAATGGTATGCAGGCAAAAAAGATTTTGCTAAGACTTTAAAACAAGATGTCTTAATTCGTGAATATTTTGAAAAAAACATGAAAAATGCCGGTATTGCTAAAGTTGAAATTGAAAGAAATGCTAAAAGATGTGAAGTTACAGTTCATACTTCAAAACCTGGTGTAATGATCGGTAAAGGTGGAGAAGAAATAGAAAAATTAAAAACTACATTGTCTAATATCACAGGTGAAAAAATTCAAATTTCAATCGTTGATATTAAAAAGGCTGAATTAAATGCTCAATTAGTAGCAGATGATATAGCTAGACAAATTTCAAATAGAATTTCATTCCGTATGGCTCAAAAGAGAGCTATAAGAAATGCAATGAAAGCAGGAGCAAAAGGAATTAAAACTTCTGTATCTGGAAGATTAGGTGGAGCTGATATGGCTCGTAAAGAAGGATATACAGAAGGAACTATTCCACTACATACATTAAGAGCAGATGTTGATTATGCAACATCAGAAGCTGATACAACATTTGGTAAAATTGGTGTTAAAGTATGGATTTACAAAGGAGAAATACTTTCAAAATCAAATAATGATGCACCAAAGAAAGCTCCAAAAAAAGCAAAAACTGAGGGAGGTAAGTAATTATGTTAATACCATCAAGAACAAAATATCGTCGTGTTCATAGATTACCTCATGAAGGAAAATCTCGTGGAAACACAGAACTACATTTTGGTGAATATGGATTACAAGCAAAAGAAGGTGCTTGGATTACAGCTAACCAAATAGAAGCAGCTCGTGTTGCCATGACTCGTTATATGAAGCGTGGTGGTAGAGTATATATTAATATTTTCCCACATATGCCATTAACAAAAAAACCTATCGGAACTCGTCAAGGTAAAGGTAAAGGTAACGTAGAAGGATGGGTAGCAGTAGTTAAAGAAGGAAAAATCATGTTTGAAATTTCTGGAGTTACAGAAGAAGTAGCACGTGAAGCTCTAAGACTTGCTAGTCATAAATTACCTATCACTACAAAATTTGTAAAGAAAGAACAGGGTGGTGAATAAAATGAAGGTTAAAGAAATTAGAGAATTATCAACAGAAGATATTAATGCTAAGTTAAAAGAAACAAAAGAAGAATTATTCAATTTACGCTTTCAACAAGCAACAGGTAATCTTGAAAAGCCTTCAAGAATTCGTGATTTAAGACACACTGTTGCAAGATTAAAAACAGTTCTAAAAGAACGTGAAACAGTTGAGAAGGAGGGTTAATGATGAAAGAAACTATTAAGAAAGAATTAGTAGGAAAAGTAGTAAGTGCAACAAACAACAAAACTATTACAGTTTTAGTTGAAACTTATAAAACTCATCCTTTATATCATAAAAGAGTTAAGCAATCAAAGAAATACGCAGTACATGATGAAACAAATAAAGCAAAAGTTGGTGACGTTGTACGTATCGTATCTACAAAACCAATTTCAAAAACAAAGCGTTTCTATTTAAAAGAAATAGTAAAAGAAGCAGTAATTATATAATGCTTGGTGAAGGAGGAAAATTATGTTACAACAAGAAAGTAGATTAAAAGTAGCTGACAACTCTGGAGCTCGTGAATTATTAGTAATTCGTGTACTTGGAGGAAGTAAAGTCAAGACTGCTAACATCGGTGACGTTGTAGTTGGAACTGTAAAAGATGCAATTCCAAATTCTAATGTACCTAAAGGAAAAGTTGTAAAAGCAGTTATCGTTCGTAGCCGTCAAGGTGTTCGTCGTGAAGACGGAAGCTACATAAAATTCGATGACAATGCTTGCGTTATCATCCGTGATGATAAGAGTCCAATAGGAACTCGTGTTTTTGGACCAGTAGCAAGAGAACTTCGTGATAAAGATTATATGAAAATCGTATCTTTAGCAAAAGAAGTACTATAATAAGGAGGACAATATGAACTTTAAAGTTGGAGATCAAGTTGTAGTTATTGCTGGTTCTAATAAAGGAAAAACAGGAAAAATAATTAAGACATTAAAAGCAGAAAACAAAGTAGTTGTTGAAGGTGTTAACATGGTTAAGAAACATGTTCGTGAAACAGCTAATAGTACAGGTGGTATTCTTGAAGTAGAAGCACCAATTCATGCATCAAATGTTATGATTGTAGATCCTAAAACAAAGAAAAGAACTAGAATAGGACATACAACAAATAAAAATAATAAAAAAATAAGAATCACTAAAAAATCAAACGTTGAGCTTGATTAATTGGAAGGAGGGTAAAATATGAACCGCCTAAAAGAAAAATACTTAAATGAAGTTGTTCCAAGTTTAAAAGAAAAACACAATTATAATTCAATAATGGAAGTACCAAAATTAGAAAAGATAGTAATCAACATGGGTGTTGGTGATGCAACTACTAATTCAAAATTATTAGATGCAGCTGTTGCTGATTTAAAGAAAATTTCAGGACAACAACCTGTTATTACTAGAGCTAAGAAATCAATCGCTGGTTTCAAGGTAAGAGAGGGTCAAGCCATTGGATGTAAAGTAACTCTACGTGGAGAAAATATGTATACATTCATGGATAAATTAATTTCTATCTCATTACCTTTAGTAAGAGATTTCCGTGGTGTTAGCCCAAGAGCATTTGATGGTCGTGGAAATTACACAATGGGAATTAAAGAACAATTAATCTTTCCAGAAATTGAATTTGATGATGTTGTAAAAGTTCGTGGTATGGATATCGTATTCGTAACAACAGCAAAAAGTAATGCAGAAGCATTTGATTTATTAAATGAACTAGGAATTCCTTTTAGAAAGTAATTGGAGGGTAAAATGGCAAAAAAAAGTATGATTGTAAAAGCTAACAGAAAGCCAAAATACAAAGTACGTGAATATACTCGTTGCTCACGTTGTGGTAGACCACACGCTGTTATGAGTAAATTCGGTATATGTCGTATTTGCTTTAGAGAATTAGCTTATAAAGGACAAATACCAGGTGTTAAAAAATCAAGCTGGTAATTGGAAAGGAGGATATTTATGGCAGTAGTAACAGATACAATTGCAGATATGTTAACACGTATACGTAATGCAAACCAAATGCGTTATGAAAGCGTAGAAATCCCTGCTTCTAAAGTAAAAAATGATATTGCTAGAATTTTAAAAGAAGAAGGATTTATTAATGATTATAAAGTAGAAGGTAGAACTCTTACTGTAAATTTAAAATATGCAGATAAAAAAGAGAGAGTTATCACTGGACTAAAGAGAATTTCCAAACCAGGACTTCGTGTCTATGCTAAGAGTGAAGAACTTCCAAGAGTTTTGAATGGCTTAGGTATTGCAATTATTTCTACTTCAAAAGGAATAATGACAGATAAAGAGGCACGTAAGGAAAACATAGGTGGAGAAGTTCTTGCTTATATTTGGTAATTTATATAGGAGGAAATAAAAATGAGCCGTATTGGAAATCGTATAATAACGGTACCTAATGGTGTAACAGTAGCTAATGAAGATGGTATAGTAAAAGTTACTGGACCAAAGGGAACATTACAACAAAAAATGTTGAATAAAATCACGATGAAACAGGACGCTGATAAGTTAGTTCTTGAACGTAGCGATGAATCAGCTAAAGCTAATCATGGTACTATGAATTCTTTAATCACAAACATGATTACAGGAGTTACAGAAGGATATCAAAAAGGATTAGAAATAATTGGTGTTGGTTACAATTTTAAAGTTCAAGGTTCAACACTAACTATTAAAGCTGGTTATTCACATCCTGTTGACATGAAAGTACCTGAAGGTTTAACTGTAGAAGCAGTAAGTAATACTGAAATTATAGTTAAAGGTATTGATAAAGCACAAGTTGGTAAATTTGCTGCTGAAATTAGAAAAGTAAGATCACCAGAGCCATATAAAGGTAAAGGTATTCGTTACAAAGGTGAACATGTTAATCGTAAAGAAGGAAAGAAAGCTGCTAAATAGTAGGAAGGGAGAATAAAGGTTATGATAAAAAAAGAATCTCGTAATAGTATGCGTTTAATTCGTCATAAACGTATTCGTAATAAAATTATGGGAACAAGTGAAGTACCAAGATTAAGCGTATACCGTTCAAATGCTGGTATTTATGCACAAATTATAGACGATGAAACAAGAACTACTCTAGTATCTGCTTCCTCATTAGATAAAGATTTAAACTTAAAAAATGGAAGTAATGTAGAAGCAGCTAAAGTTGTTGGTAAGAGTATTGCTGAAAAAGCAAAAAAAGCTAACATCACAAAAGTAGTATTTGATAGAGGTGGTTACCTTTATCATGGACGTGTAGAAGCATTAGCAAATGCTGCACGTGAAAATGGATTAGAATTCTAATAGGAGGGTATTATGCAAAAGAAAAACATGGAACCTAAAGCAAAATTACTTGAAGAATTAGTAATTGACGTTAAAAGTGTTGTTAAAGTAAACAAAGGTGGACGTCAAAGACGTTTTTCAGCTACAGTTGTTGTAGGTGACAGAAACGGAAAAGTTGGATTAGGTACAGGTAAAGCTGCCGAAGTACCTGATGCAATTAAAAAAGCAATTCAAGATGCCAACAAGAACATAATTCAAATACCTCTAATTGACGGAAGAACAATTTCTCACGAAACAATTGGAACTAGTGGAGCTGCACGTGTAATTTTAAAACCTGCTAAAGCTGGTACTGGTATCATTGCTGGTGGATCTGTTCGTGCAGTTCTTGAATTAGCCGGAGTACGTGATATTGTATCTAAAGCATTAGGTGCAAGAACTAAGTTAAATATGGCACAAGCTGCTATAAATGGACTTAAATCAATTAAAACACCAGAAGAAGTTGCCAAACTTCGCGGTAAAACAGTAGAGGAGATATTAGGATAATGAAGTTACATGAATTAGAAAAAAATATCGGAGCTACTCATAGTAAAAAGCGTGTTGGACGTGGTTCTGGTAGTGGATTAGGAAAAACTAGTGGAAAAGGACAAAAAGGTCAAAAGGCTCGTAGTGGTGGTAGCATCAACCCAGTATTCGAAGGTGGACAATTACCACTATATCGTCGTATTCCAAAAAGAGGTTTCTCAAATGCCTTATTCAAAACAGAATATTCTATTATCAATGTAGAAGATTTAAATGTATTTGAAGATGGAACAGTAGTAACACCTGCATTATTAAAAGAAGCAGGACTTGTAAAAAAAGAATTAGATGGTATTAAAGTACTAGGTGAAGGAAAGTTAGAAAAGAAATTAACTGTACAAGCTAACAAATTTTCTAAATCTGCCATTGAAAAAATCAATGAATCAGGTAGCAAAATTGAGGTGATCTAGTATGTTCAAAACCATGAAGCAACTATTTACTCCAACAAATAAGGATTTAAGACACAGGATATATTTTACCTTTCTTGTTCTAGCAATATTCATCATTGGGTGCTCAATAAGGGTTCCTGGTACTGAAAATGTTAGTAACAATTTAGGCTTCCTTGAGTTATTAAATTCTATGGGTGGAGGAGCATTCAAGAAATTTTCAATATTTGCTTTAGGGGTTATGCCTTACATCACAGCATCTATTATAATGCAACTACTAGAAATGGATATTTTTCCATATTTTGCAGATTTGGCTAAACAAGGTCATACTGGTAGACAAAAACTAAATAAAATAACAAGATATATGGGAATTGCTTTTGCATTTATCGAAGGATATGCCTTTGCCTTTGCTTTCTATGGCAAGTCAGGAAATCCTCTAGATTATTTATATATATCTACAGTTTTAACTGCTGGAACAGCCTTCCTATTATGGTTAGGTGATCAAATAACTGAAAAAGGTGTAGGAAATGGTATCAGTTTAATAATTATGGCCGGTATCATTGCTACTTTACCAGAAATGTTTGTTACAGCTTTTGAAAGTTTAGTTGCTTTTGATACAGCTCAAACAACAGTACTTGGTATTGTGAAATTTATAATATTTACACTTATTTATATTGGAATATTAGTAGGAATAATCTTCATTCAAGAATCAGAAAGAAGAGTACCTATACAATATGCAAATAAATCAACAAGTTCTTATTCTCAAAGTCAGTCATATGTTCCAATCAAAATAAATTCAGCAAATGTAATGCCAGTAATCTTTGCATCAAGTTTACTTAGTATTCCAAGTATTATTGCAGCAGCAATAAACAAAGAAGGATTCTCATTATTTGTTCAAAAGTATATTAGTTATACAACCCCAACAGGTTTTATAATGTATACTGTACTTATATTTTTGTTTTCATATTTCTATACTTTCATTCAAATGAGACCTGATGAATTTTCTAAAAATTTACAGGAGAATGGAGGATATATTCCAGGAGTAAGACCAGGAAAAGAAACAGAAACTTACTTAAGTAAAATATTATCTAGAATTACAGTTTTAGGTGCAGTATTTTTAACTGTAGTCGCAGGAATACCTATTATATTCTCTGCAGTTTCAAACTTACCAACAAGTGTTTCAATTGGTGGTACAGGAATATTAATCGTTGTTGGAGTTGCTCTTGAAACTTATAAACAGTTAGAGGGAAGTCTCCTAACAAGAAATTATAAAAAAGGATATAGTAGAAGATAAAATGAAAAATATAATGTTTATTGCTCCACCCGCCGCAGGAAAGGGAACACAAGCCGAACTAATAGAAGAACGGTATAAAATTCCCCACATCTCAACGGGTGACATATTAAGAGAAATAGCAAAAGAAAACAGTGAAATTGGTAACTATGTACATGAAACATTAATAAGTGGAAATTTAGTTAAAGATGAAATAACTTATCAATTAATAGAAAAAAGACTATCAGAAGATGATTGTAAGAATGGATTTATTATTGATGGCTTTCCACGAAATTATGAACAAGCTATTGCTTACGATAATATACTAGAAAAATTAGGATATGAAATAGGAATAGTAATAGCGATTGACATAGATAAAAAAGAGTTAGAAAAAAGAATAACTGGAAGAAGAATATGTGATAGTTGCCATGCTGTTTACAATATTAATGAAGAAGCAAAAAAACCTATAATTGAATCTGTTTGTGATAAATGTGGTGGCAAGTTAAGACAACGTAATGATGACAATATAGAAGCCTTTCAAAACAGATACGTTACATATCAAGCTAAAACAGAACCAATTATTAAACACTATGAAGAAAAAAAGGTTTTATATCATGTAAACGGTAATCAATCAATTAATCAGATATTTAACGATATTGAAAAAATTATTAATAATAATAATTAATTTGAAAGTTGGTGATTAAAAATGATAACAATTCGAAGTGAAAGAGAGATTGCACTTTTAAAAAAGGCTGGTAACATAGTTTATCAGACACATCAATATTTAAAGCCATATATAAAAGAAGGTATTAAAACTTCTGAATTAAATAGAATGGCTGAAGAATTTATTCTAAGTAAAGATGCAACCCCTTCATTTAAGGGATATGAAGGATTTCCATATACTTTATGTATTAGTATAAATGATGAAGTAGTACATGGATTTCCAAGTAATAGAAAATTAAAAAAAGGTGATATTATCACTATCGATATTGGAGCATGTTATAAAGGATATCATGGTGACTCTGCTTGGACATATAAAGTTGGAGAGATTACTCCAGAAGAAGAGGCCTTGCTAAAAAACACAGAAGAATCACTATTTATAGGTTTAGCACAAATAAAACCAGGAAATCGAATTGGTGATATTGGTAATGCTATAGAGCAATTTGCCAAAAAGAATCATCTAGGTGTTGTCAAAGAATTATGTGGTCATGGCGTTGGTACCACAGTGCATGAATCACCAGACGTTCCAAATTATGGAAAAGCTGGTACAGGACCATTACTAAGAGAAGGAATGGTAATAGCAGTAGAACCAATGCTAACATTAGGCAGTCCATCAATTTATATTGAAGATAATGATTGGACTGTTGTAACACAAGATCATAGTCCATCAGCTCACTATGAACATACAGTAGTTGTAACCAAAGATGGATACGAGATATTAACAGGAGAGTGAAGAGATGGCAAAAGAAGATACAATTGAAATGGAAGGCAAAGTTCTAGAAATTATTCCTGGTGGAAAATTTAAAGTAGAGCTTGAAAATGGCCATATGATTGAAGCCTACGTTTCTGGTAAAATACGAATGAACTACATTCGCATTCTACCGGGTGATAAAGTAACGATGGAAATTTCTCCTTATGACTTAACACGTGGGCGTATTATCTATCGTAAATAATAGGAGGGAAAATTATGAAAGTAAAACCATCAGTAAAACCAATCTGTCCAGATTGTAAAGTTGTAAAACGAAAAGGTATAGTTAGGATTGTTTGTAAGAAAAATCCTAAACATAAACAAAAACAAGGTTAATTGGGAGGTGAATAAAAATGGCACGTATTAAAGGTGTAGATATACCAAATGATAAGCATATCGTAATTTCATTAACTTATATATATGGTATAGGAAGAAATTTAGCAAAAACAATTTGCGAAAATGCAGGTGTTGAACCTACAAAAAAAGCAGGAGACTTATCTCAAGAGGAATTAATTAAACTTCGTGATGAAATCAATAATCATTTAACAGAAGGTGATTTACGTCGTGAAGTTAATATGAATATAAAAACTAAGATGGAAATTAATTCTTACGAAGGTACTCGTCATAAAAAAGGATTACCTGTAAGAGGACAAAGAACTAATCGTAATGCCAGAACTCGTAAGGGTAAAGGTAAGACAGTAGCTAACAAGAAGAAAGTTTAATAGATAGGAGGTTAAATCATGGCTTATAAGACTAGAAAGAAAAAAGTAAAGAAGAATGTTCCTGAAGGTGTTGCACATATCCAATCAACATTCAATAATACTATCGTAACTATTACTGATAAAAACGGTAGCGTAATTAGTTGGGCATCAAGTGGAGCATTAGGATTTAAAGGAAGTAAAAAATCTACTCCATATGCAGCAGGATTATCTGCTGAATCAGCTGGTAAAGCAGCTTATGATATGGGAATGCGTAAAGTAGAGGTTTTTGTTAAAGGATTAGGTCCAGGACGTGAAACTGCAATCCGCTCTTTAGCAACAGCAGGACTTGAAGTAACAGCAATTAACGATGTAACACCAATTCCACACAATGGATGCCGTCCACCAAAACGTCCACGTGGATAAGAGTTATAATAGAGATTAAAGGAGGTTAGTTTCATGTTACAATTTGAAAAACCAGTTTATAAAATTACAGATTCTGTAGAAAGTAATTTCTATGGAAAGTTTGAACTAGAACCATTAGAAAGAGGTTTTGGTAATACTATAGGTAATGCCTTAAGAAGAGTAATGTTATCTTCATTACCAGGTAGTGCTATCAGTAGTATCAAGATTGATGGTGTTCTTCATGAATTCCAAACAATTGATGGTGTATATGAAGATGTTGCAACTATTATCTTAAATTTAAAGGGTGTAGTTATTAAAAACCATACTAATGGACCAAAAACACTTCATCTAAATGCAACAGAAGAAGGTGAAGTAACAGCTGGTGACATTGAAAGCGATCCAGATGTTGAAATAATCAATAAAGATAAAGTAATTGCCACTTTAAGTAAAGGTGGAAAATTAAATATGGAAATCGTAGTTACTAATGGTCGTGGATATGTTGATAGTGAAATTAATAAAAAACTATTAGATATCAAAAAACCAGGTGTAATTGCAATTGATTCTTCATATTCTCCAATTGAAAGAGTATCATATGAAGTTGAACCAGCACGTGTTGGTCAAGATGAAACATATGATAAATTAGTTCTTGAAGTTTGGACTAATGGTTCAATGAAGCCAGAAGAGGCAATCGCTTTAGCCTCTAGAATATTAATAGAGCACTTTGAACTATTAACAGATTTATCTTCTATAGCAGATGTTAGCGGTATGATGATTGAAAAAACAGAAGATCCTAAGACTAAGGCCTTAGAAACTTCTATCGAAGACTTAGATTTCTCTGTACGTGCATATAACTGCTTAAAAAGAGCAGGTATTCATACTCTACAAGACCTTGTTAATAAGAGTGAATCAGATATGATGAAAATTCGTAATTTAGGTAAAAAATCATTAAAAGAAGTTCTAGATAGAATTAAAGATATGGGCCTAACATTACGTGATGAAGACTAAAAGAAGGAGGATGTATTATGGCATATAGAAAACTAGGACGCGATAATAAACATAGAAGAAGTATGCTTTCAACACTTACTAAACAAGTAATCGTAAATGAAAGTATTACTACTACTGAAACTCGCGCTAAAGAAGTTCGTAAATTCGTTGATAAAATGATAACTTACGGAAAAAAAGGAGATTTAGTATCTAGAAGAAAAGCATTAGCTTTCCTTAACAATGATAAAGAAATCGTAAGCAAGGTATTTGATGACTTAGCAAAACGTTATGAAAATCGCAATGGCGGATACACTCAAATTCTTAAACTTGGTGAACGTCGTGGAGATGATTCACTTATGGTAATTTTAAAATTAGTTGAAGAACCAGTAAAAGTTGAAGAAAAAGCAAAAAAAGCTCCTAAAAAAGCTGAAAAAGAAGAAGCTAGTAAATAATACTACTTCTTTTCTTTTTGCTTAAATATTGATATAATTAAAACATAAGAGGTGATATTATGAAAGCCTTAATAACTGGAGCATCTAGTGGGATTGGCATGGAAATAGCTAAAATTTTAGCCAAACATAAATGTGAACTAATTTTAGTAGCCCGTTCAAAAGAAAAACTAGAGGAGTTACAAAAAAAATTACCCACTAAGTCAACAATAATTGTGATGGACTTGTCAAACGAACAAAAGGTTAAAGAGTTATATATAGTAACAAGAAATCAAAATATCGATATAGTTATTAATAATGCTGGCTTTGGATTATGTGGGGATTATGAAAAAATACCAATATCAAAAGAATTAGAATTAATTGACACTAATATCAGGGCACTACACATATTAACAAAATCATTTTTACGTGACATGATAGAAAGAGATAGCGGTTATATTTTAAATGTTTCTTCATCAGCATCTTTTTTACCTGGTGGTCCACTCATGACAACATATTATGCATCTAAATCATATGTGAGTAGTTTAACTAACGGAATTTATTATGAATTAAAAAAACGAAAAAGTAATGTGTCTATATCACTTTTGTGTCCAGGACCTGTTAATACTAATTTCAATAATGTTGCTAATGTAGAATTTGGTGTCAAAGCATTAGATCCTGAGTTTGTAGCAAAGTATGCCATTGACGAAATGTTCAAAAAGAAGCGCCTAATTATTCCAGGTTTTAAAATGAAATTTGTAAAATTTATATCAAGATTTGTATCGGATGAATTCTTATTAAAAGCAAATTATAAAATTCAAAAGAAAAAAGTTAGAAAATAGCTTTCTTTTTTTTCAAAAATAATTATAATAAAGTTTAAATATTAGAGGTGGTAGCAATGGATAAAAAAAATATAATAAGCGTCAAAAACTTAAAATATAAAAATATCTTTGATGGATTAGATTTATCAATAAAACAAAATACCATCACTGCTATCTCAGGTTCAAATAATTGTGGTAAAACTACACTAATTAAAATATTAAGCGGCCTAATTACAGTAAAGGATACTGTAAAATTTAATGACTTATATCTAGAATCAATTAACAAAAATAAATTGTTTTATGATGAAGGGATAGTTATATTAAATGAAAAAATTGATTTTCTTTTTGATACAGTAAAAGAAGAGATACTATTCGTTTTAGACAATATTAATATTAGTGATGAAAAGAAAAAAGAAAGATATAATTTTATTATAAAATTACTTAATCTAACCAAGTATGAAAAATTAAATCCCAACGAGTTAAATAGAAATATAAAAATAAAAGTTTTACTAGCCATTGCAGTTATTCATAAACCACATGTTTTGTTTATAGATGATCTTTGTACAATGATGAGTAAAGCTGAAAGACATGAAATGGAAAATATTTTAAACTATTTAAACTCTGTAGAAAAAATGACAATTGTTATGACTACTAATAATTTAGAGGAAACAATTAATTGTGATTATTTATACATACTAGATAAAGGCAAAATAGCTTTGGAGGGAAAACCTCTTGATATTTTAAAAGAAGATAACATCATCAATAAAATAGGTCTAAAAATACCATTTATGATAGATTTAAGTGTAAAACTGCAAGATTATGATTTAATTAGTAAAATGACTCTTGATATGAATGGAATGGTGAATAAATTATGGAAATAAAAGTACAAAAATTATCATATAAAGATTTAAAAGATCTAACCTTCACCATTGAAGATAAACAAATAACGGGTATAACAGGTTCTGGTAAATCAAGTCTACTAAAACTTTTAAATGGTATAGTTCAGGGAAAAGGAATTATTAAGTATAATAATGAAAGAAAAACATTAAAGAATAAAAGGGGACTAATAAAGAAAGTAAGTCTTATAAAAACAACATTTGAAAATACTTTCTTTTGTAATACGGTAGAAGAACATTTAATATATTTCATGCAATATTATAAATTAAATATTAAGGATCCTCAAAAGAAATTAGAGGATTCTCTAAAAATAGTAGGCTTAAATCCCAAATATTTAAACAGAAATATTTCTACTTTATCTACGAGTGAAAAAAAACTATTACAAATAGCAACAGCTCTACTTAGTAATCCTGAACTCATTCTTTTAGATGATCCATTTATCAATTTAGATAATAAGAATGAAAAAAAACTCGCTCGTCTCCTTGATCAACTTAATGATAGATTTAATATAAGTATAGTCATTGCGACTAATGAATCAGAAATATTATACCAATATACAAAAAAGTTAATACTTCTTGAAAACAATACAATTCTTTTAGAAGGAAATACTAAAGAAGTATATGAAAATGTCAAATTTATGAGAGAACACAACTTCGAAATACCAGATATAGTCATGTTTACCTCAATAGCTAAACAAGAAAAAAATGTAAAAATAGATTTCCACCGTGATATACGTGACCTTATAAAGGACATATATAAACATGTTTAAAAGCAAAAATCCGTATTTCACAATCACTCAATTTATTTTACTATTTTTATCATTATTTTTTCTAAAAAATAGTATTATTGAACTTATATTATCGCTAGTACTTTTTTCCACAACTTTTTCCCAAAAATATAAAAAACTTGCCAAAATAACACTTTTTACAGCACTTTTCAACACTTTTTGTGGAAAACTCACCTTTTTTTGTAATATTTTACTACTTATTGACACAATTCTGTGGATAACTCTTAATATAAAAAAAAGACAAATACTTAGTTTTATTAATTCCATTTCAGGCAGCATCAAGTTAAAAAAAACTGTTATAAAACTCATTTATTTCCCAAAATATTACCAGAAAAATTTAAAAACTAAAAATACCTTAACTAATAATAAATCTATAATACTAACATGGAATCAAAACTATAAGTTAACTGTAACTCAATTAAAAAATTTAACCAACACCTTCGAAAGAAGATTATATTTTAATTCTTGCAATAAAAGTTATGAATATAGTAAAAAAGATCTTGTGTCTTTAATATTTTCTATATTAATATTCATTTTTTTTGCAACCATAGGAGGAGTTAAATATGCGCTATTTAATTAAATTTTCATATGATGGAAGTAACTATTGTGGTTATCAACGTCAAAAAGGCTTGAATACTATCCAGGAGCAATTGGAAAATGCATTATTTAAGATTAATAATTCAAAGTATACTCCCTTAACAGCGACAGGAAGAACAGATAAACACGTTCATGCCCTAAGCCAATATGCACATACAGATATTGATGTAACAATAACGCCATATAAACTTAAAAGGGCCTTAAATAGTAATCTTCCAAATGATATACACGTAATAAAAGTATATTCTGTAAAAGATGATTTTCATGCAAGATATAATGTCACATCTAAAACATATAAATATCTTATTAATACAGGAGAATATAGTCCGATTGAAAGAAATTATGTCTATCAATATAATTATGTTTTAAATATTTCTAAGATGCAACAGGCAATAAAATATTTAATTGGGACTCATGATTATCGAGCCTTTGTCACTGAAAATGAAAATAAAAGTAATTGTGTTAGAACAATTACTATGGCAGATATTACAACTGATTTACTAAATCCAGAAAAATATATAATAACCTTTACAGGAAATGGTTTCATGCGCTACCAAGTAAGGAACATGGTCGGATTGCTTTTAAAAGTTGGTCAAGAAAAAATAGATCCTATCATGGTAAAACAAATATTGGATAGTAAATCCCGAAAGAAAAATGGTGTAACAGCTCCTGCTGCAGGTCTATATTTAGTAAATGTAGAATACAACAATCTAGAAGAATCCATCATAGAAGAATAAAATGCCGAAAAAACTAAAAAAAGCCCAGAAAATAAAAGAAAAAACTTGATTTTCTAATAAAGTTTTAGTATAATCATAATCGGTACATTGAAATATCCCCACATAAATTAAGTCGTGGGAAAACTTAATTTAGAATGGATAAAGGAGAAAAATTTTATGACAAGTTATGTTCAAAAGAAAGAAACAGTAGAACGCAAATGGTATGTTATAGATGCCGAAGGTAAACCATTAGGACGTGTAGCTAGCAAAGCAGCTCATATCTTAAGAGGAAAACATAAAGCAACTTATACACCAAATATTGACTGTGGTGATTTTATCATCATCATTAATGCTGAAAAAGCAATTCTAACTGGAAATAAGTTAGATAATAAAAAATATTATAATCATTCTGGATATCCAGGAGGATTAAGAGAAAGAACAGCTAGAGAAATGCAAGAAAAATATCCAATTGAAATGGTAGAAAGAGCAGTAAAAGGAATGCTTCCTAAAAATAGATTAGGACGTCAAATGTATAAGAAATTATTCGTTTATACAGGTAGCGAACATCCACATTTAGCTCAAAAGCCAGAAATAATGGAGGTTAAATAATGGCAAAAGAAAAGAAAGCTTATATTGGAACTGGTAGAAGAAAGACATCTGTTGCACGTGTAACATTAACACCAGGTACAGGAAAAATTACAGTAAATGGTCAAGACGTACATGATTACCTACCATATGAAGTATTAGTAATGGATTTACAACAACCATTAGAAGCAACTAATACAAAAGAAATTTTTGATGTAGATGCAAAAGTAAATGGTGGAGGTTTCTCTGGTCAAACAGGTGCTATCCGTTTAGGTATAACTAGAGCATTATTACAATATGATGCAACAACTCCTGCTGACTCTGAAAATAGTTACAGAAAAGTATTAAAGAAAGCTGGATTCGTTACTCGTGATTCTCGTAAGAAAGAACGTAAGAAACCAGGATTAAAGAAAGCACGTCGTGCTCCACAATTCTCAAAGAGATAATATCAAAAAGTGTTGGTTTACAACACTTTTTTTGTAACATAAATTTCATCCTTTCATATAATATAAAGAGGAGGAACTATGTTAAAAATAAATCTTTTAGAGCAAATGCTCATAATATCAATTGCCCTAAGTACCATAAGCTGCTCATTTGTTCAAAAAACAAAAAGATACTTTCCTTGTTCCAGTTGCCTTTGCTTTTATAGTTTATTTGTTAATATTGTCATGGGCTTATTATTTTGCATTTCTTTTACCAGCATTACTTTTCCTATGAGTCTATGGATAGGAGTATTTAGCTTCTTAGGAGCAGATACAATCTATAAATCATTAGAAGGAAAATTAACACCTTACCGAGAAATATTAAATAAAAATGTTGTAGAGGTTCCAAAAGAAAATATAATTTCGACGGGAAGTGATAAATGATGGAAAAGCCTATTTATCCTAGTCCATATATGCGTATTACTCAACAACACAACGTGGGAACACATATTGATAGCTTTGCTATTGATGAAGCTGGAATGGATGGAGGAATTGACTATATTTTAGCGCCTTTCACAGGTATCATAAAAAAAATATATACTAAAGATGCCAATGAAGTATGGTTAGAAAGTTTAGACAAGGTTGAATATCCTGATGGAACAATAGATTATATGACAGTTATGTTTGCTCACGCCAATGATGTAAGTAATCTATTTATAGGTAAAAAAATTAATCAAAAAGCAAAGTTTTATTTTGAAGGTACAAAAGGAAATGCTACAGGAAACCATTGCCATATTGAATGTGGCCAAGGAAAATTTACTGGAACAGGTTGGCATGCTAATTCAAAAGGTTATTGGGTAATAAACAATGGCAAAAATCCAAGTGATTGTTTTTGGATAGATGATTCTATAAAAATACTAGACTCAAAAGGATATACTTTTAAAAGTGTACCAAAAGAGAACCAAAACTCTAATAATAATGGTAGCGATGGTCAAAAAGAAAATGATAATAATAATGAAAAAAATAATGACAATAATACTAATGACAAAGAAAACACTCCTACAGATGAATCAAAAAAATTAATATTTACTTGTGAAAAAAACGATATTTACGCTATTAACCTAGAGGTTGGGGATAAAATTTTTTTAGAGCGTAACAATATGTAAGCATTTTGATTATAAAAAAAAGAAAGATTAGTCTATAACAAATAATTATAGGCTTTTCTTTTTTCCTTTATACCTTGCTAAAAACAAATAAAAAAGATATAATTAATATGATATAGTAACAATAAGAGAATATGGGGTAATAAATATGATTATTAGATTGATAAAAAGGACAAAAATTTATAATTTTCATCTCCCTACTACAGTTCAAGGAAACTACTGGATTACCGATTTAGATAATCTAGGTAATGTTAGAAACTTGGTTAATGTAGAAGAAGATGATGGGGCATGGCGCCTAAAAAGTAATTTTGAAACAAAAATTGTTGTAAATAATCAAGAGTTAGATTCGGTTATCCTTAGGGAATATTCTCTATATTTTCTACGTATTAATTCTGACAATAGTTATATTTTATTATATTGTTCACCATCAGTAGATGCATCCATTAGCAAATTAAAGGTTAAAGGTGATTGCCAAGTTATAATTGGTAATAGTCCTGATTGTCAAATAAGTTATAATTATCCGCTAGTTTCAAAAGCCCAAGCGGTCCTAACTTATAGTAATTCAAACTGGTACATTGAAGATTTGGGAAGCAAGTATGGAACTTACGTAAATAATGAATTGACTCAAAAAAAACATCTTGACCACGGAGATATCATATTCATTATGGGACTTAAAATAATAGTTCTTGATAATACTATTATTATTAACAATATAGGAAAGTTAGTAAAGGTAGCTCCCTCCTTTTTCTTACCTGTAACTCCACTTGTTCAACCAATAATTAATGATGATAACGTTTTAGAGGAAAATGTAGAATTTTTCAAGGAAGAAGATTATTTTTTTAGGTCTCCTCGTTTCAAAGCTGGAATAGAACAAGTAGACATTAACATAGATGCCCCACCAGCTAAGCAACAACAAGATGATACCCCTATAATATATGTAATCGCACCAATGATTTGTATGGGAATGACATCGCTCATGACAGGATACACTTCTGTGTCAAACCTAGTAGCGGGAAACTCTACCATAAAGTCATCACTTCCCACCCTTATTACTTGTTTCGCAATGCTGCTTGCAATGATACTCTTACCACTAATGAATAAAAGATATCAGAAAAAACAACAAAAGAAAAAGGAAGAGTTACGTCAACAAAAATATACAGAATATATTGAAGAAAAAAGACAAACTATAAAAAACGAAATGGAAAAGCAAAAACAGGCTCTACTTGAAAATAATATTACTTTAGATGAATGTGCCAAAATAGTATTAAATAGAAAAAGAAATTTATGGGAAAGAGAAATTGATCAAAGTGACTTTCTAAATCTACGCATAGGCATAGGAAATATTAACTTTAATGGAAAAGTAAATTATCCGGAAGAAAGATTTACCTTAGAGGACGATAATCTTCAAGAACTAGTTTTCTCATTAGGTAGAGAGTCAAAAGAGTTAGAAAATGTACCAATAAACTTTTCTTTAATTAATCATAATATTACGGCCATTATAGGAGAAGGAGCTCAAAAAAATAGTTTTATAGATGGGCTACTACTCCAAATAATGACATTTCATAGTTATGAAGATTTAAAAATAATATTATTTACCAACGAAAAAAACGCTAATCGCTGGGATTATTTAAAAGTTTTACCTCATTGTTGGAATAACTCTAAAACAATACGTTATTTTGCAACTAATCAAGATGAAGCAAAAGAACTATCTCTCCACTTAGAGCAAGAGTTCCAAGCCCGTAAATTTAAAGATGGAACAAGAGAATTAGATAATTCCAATTACTTATATCATAAACCATATTACTTAATAATAAGTGATAACTTTAAAGCAATTCGTGAATTAGAAATTATTAAAGATGTTTGTAATCAAGAGATTAATATTGGGTACAGCTTGATGATCATTAATAATCGTATTACAAATCTACCTAATGAGTGTCACAGTTTTATAAGTATTGGAGACAAAATGTCAGGCTTATTTGAAAATGAGTTAGTTTCTAATAAACAAAAAGAATTTGTAGCGGATTATAACACAGAAATTGATATGTATAAATGCAGTGAAACACTATTTAATATTCCAATAGAAATAGCTAAAGAAAATAGTAATTTACCAACTATGATTAGTTTCTTAGAAATGTATGATGTTGGTAAAGTTGAACAATTAAATATCACTAATCGTTGGAAAAACAATGATCCTACAAAATCTCTACAAGCTCCAATAGGAGTTGATAAAAACCGTGAATTATTTAAACTAGACTTACATGAAAAGTTCTATGGTCCACATGGTTTAATAGCCGGAATGACAGGATCCGGAAAATCTGAATTTATTATTACTTATATTCTATCAATGGCTATTAATTATAGCCCAGATGAAGTCAGTTTTATTTTAATCGATTATAAAGGTGGAGGATTAGCGGGGGCCTTCCAAAATAAAGAAACTGGAATGAAGTTACCACACTTAGCCGGTAGTATTACAAACCTTGATACAGTTGAAATGAACAGGGCTTTATCATCTATTCAAAGTGAATTACGTAGAAGACAAAGAATATTTAATGATGCAAGAGATGCATTAAATGAAAGTACCATAGATATCTATAAGTATCAACGCCTCTTCAGAGAAGGACTAGTCCAAGAACCAGTTACTCATTTATTTATAATTTCAGATGAGTTTGCCGAACTAAAGAGCCAACAACCAGAATTTATGGATCAATTAATTTCTACAGCCCGTATCGGACGTAGTTTAGGAGTGCATTTGATTCTTGCCACCCAAAAACCAGCCGGTGTAGTTGATGATCAAATATGGTCCAACTCAAAATTTAGAGTATGTTTAAAAGTTCAAGATAAATCAGACAGTATGGATATGATAAAATGTCCAGATGCTGCCTCTTTAAAAGAAACAGGTAGGTTCTATTTACAAGTTGGTTATAATGAGTTATTTGCTTTAGGTCAATCAGCATGGACAGGAGCAAAGTACTATCCTACAGAAAAGAGAAAGAAAAAGATAGATGAAACAATCAATATAGTTGATAATGTTGGTAATGTAGTAAAGAGTCTAGATACAATAAAAAAAGATTTGGATGTAAAACCACAAGGTGAAGAGATTACCAATATTATTAAATACCTTATAAAAGTTTCAGATGAACGACATATATCCGTAAAACAACTATGGTTAGATAAAATTCCAGAATTTATTTATGTAGAAAAACTACGACAAAAATATAATTATTTACCTGAAAAAGGCGTAATTAATCCTATTATTGGTGAACTAGATGATCCAAATAATCAAAGACAAGATATTTTAACATTATCACTTAGTGCTGACGGAAACACCATTATTTATGGTTCAGCTGGTAATGGAAAAGAGTTACTCTTAACAACCCTAATTTACTCAACTATTGTTGATCATACACCATCAGAAGTAAATTTCTATATCCTAGATTTTGGAGGGGAAACATTAAGAGCATATAACAACGCTCCGCAAGTAGGTGATGTAATTTTATCCTCTCAAGAAGAAAAGGTTAATAACTTATATAAAAAATTGTTATATGAGTTAGATAACCGAAAAAAATTATTTGTTGATTATAATGGTGACTTTGAGTTTTATTGTAAACACAGTGGAAAAACTTTACCAATGTTAATAGTAATTATAAATAATTATGACTCCTATGTTGAAAGTTATGAGGATCATGAAGAAGATTTTAATATTTTAACAAGAGAAGGTGCTAAATACGGTATTGTTTTCATAGTAACGGCTAACAATACTAATACACTTCGTTATAAATTAAGACAAAACTTTAAACAAAATATAGTACTACAATTTAATGATACAGGTGACTATTCGTCTATTTTAGGAAATGTTCAGAAGAAATATCCATCTAAAATTTATGGCCGTGGTTTAGTATCACGAGATGACATATATGAATTCCAAACAGCTTATCCATATCAACACGAAAAGATGAATGAATATATTAGAGTTATAAGTAAAAAATTAAATGACATATTTACAGATAAAGCCCCAAGTATACCGGTTTTACCAAGTGTTGTTACACACGAAACGGTATCCAATGCTTTAGGAAACTTAGAAAGTGTACCAGTAGGTATATTTAAAGAAAGTCTAAATATTGCAATTCTAAATACTTTAAAAAATTATACATCAATTGTTAGTAGTAATGATATATCAGAATATAGTAGCTTTATTAAAAATTTATATAAAACATTTACTTATATTAAAAATGAAGAAATATTTGTTTTTGATACCTATGATATAATAGATAATGCTTTAGAAAATACTACCCTTGTAACAAAAAATTATGAAGATGCATTAAACCCTATATTACAAGAGATGTCAGATGAATATCAAATATATACTAATAATAATTATGAACGCAGTAGTTTAAGTGATAAGAGTCATAAAACAATTATTATAATAGGTATTAATGAATTATTATCTCGTATTTCTCAAGACAAAAAAATGGAATTTACAAAAGCTCTATCAATGATAAAGGATTTAGGTACATATCATATAGTATTAATTGACAATTCTGATAAATTAAAACAACAGGCCTTCGAAACATGGTATAAAGCTGCAGTCGATCCTAGTAATGGAGTTTGGTTAGGAAGTGGCGTTCTAGATCAATATGCTCTAAAATTATCTGTTTCTCCACGTGAATTAAGAGAAGAATTAAAACTAGGTTTTGGAGTATACGTAGATAAAGGTAAGCCATATATTATTAAATTACTAGAAGGTGATAAAGATGAACAATAAAATATTAATAAGATTATATATACCATTAATTGAAGAAGAATATGACATATTCATTCCAATTAATAAGCGTGTTGGTACTATAAAACAACTTTTAGAAAAATGTATTAGTGAACAAAATGATAATGGTTATGTGCTTGCGGAAGATACCAATCTTTACAGTAAAGAAACTGGTAAAGTATATGATGTTCAACTATTAGTTAAAGATACTGATCTAAAAAATGGTTCCAGAGTAGTTTTATTATAGGAGAAAGTGATATGAATAATCTAGAAATATATACGACAGCGGTTAATAATATATTTGCTTGTCTAGAAAAATTGGATACAGGGCTTAATAACCAGGAAAACTCAAACAATATTAGTAATTTAAACGAATATAAAGAATCAGCTATCAGTTTTGCAAGACTAATACAAGAGGACATGCAACAAAATACTGTAGAAGGAGCGAGTGATAAATGATAGGAAATTTAAGTTATGAAGAAATAGAAAATCTAATAACTATCATGGCAAGCTCTTCAGAAAATATTCGTAGTGTCTTAAATAGCTATCAAGATAATAATAATATTTCATCAAGAACAGAAAAAATGCTTCATTTTTGCTCAGATATTGATAAATATATTGCTAATCTAAAAGATAACATTCTTTTAAATAAAGATGCTGATATTGTTATTGAACGTATCAAACAAAATAATGCATAAAAACTTCAGTTTATACTCTGAAGTTTTTTTATATATATTTTTTAATTTTACAAGTCGGAAAATAATAATTAAGTATTTGTAAATAATTACATCCTGCCTTAGCAAGTTCAGCAGAGCCGTTCAGTGAAAGCCCCAAATTATCGCCATGACCTCTATTGACAAAAGTTATATATTTATCGTCAATTAAAATTGTCATGTCTTTTGATGGGAGATTTAAATTTTGTCTAAACTCCTCACCATCAAATATGGTATAACCTACTTTAACTTTATTGATACATCCACCCTCAGTTAAATCCAATATTTTTATGCCAAATAAATCATCTTTGTCTAAATTTAATAATTGAGCCACCTTCTCCACAGTATATCTTGTAATATTTAAATACATTGAAGAGGTTAAATCCCACAAACTTGGTACCTTAACAAGATATTCAACATTAGGAAGAACATCGGTATTACCATTATTAGTATTATGTATATAAGGTTTTATAAAAATATTATTATATGTTATAAACATACATTCAGTTTCATTTATAGCTCTAAGCATATTCTTACTAATTTTATCATAATCTTTAAACCATAATAATTTGTAATATGAAATATTTCTAAATTTAGCGAAGTGATCATCTATTTCTATATATCCAATTTTTCCCATTTGTTTATATGCATAAGTTCGGTATAGAATAGCAACACTTTTTAAAACTTCGATATCGAAATCATAGTTTACATTTGTAAGCATTAATCCTAATAAATAATCGCTTAATTTCATACTAATAGTTTCATATTCATTTTTGACTCTTACAATAAATTTATTATTCGTATAAGGTATTTCTTCATCTAATGTTTCAACATTTACTTTTCTATTACTTATGTCCATACTCTTTACTACTATTCCGTTCATTACTAAATAAACTGGACCATTGGAATAATTAATATTGTTTTGATTTATAAATCGCTTAATTCGCTCTTCTATACTAACATTATCTCTATTAACAAATTCGTTTGATTCCTCTTCGCCCATGCTCATATATAAATAAAGTACATCTCTACCACCATGTTTTTTAATTTCATATCTATAAAACATAATATTCACCTAACAGTATTATGTTCAAATATATACTTACTATACTAAAAATAAAAGAATTTTAAAGTATTTTTTCCATCGCAATCTAATCCCGTTAAGTAGCTTTTATTTAAAAAAATGTCACATAAATTCACTTTTTTAGATTTAAAATACATATCTAGTTTAATAATAATATCTCTTGCTTCAAGTATAGATTTTTTATATAAATCATCAAACGATTCATAACTAAAAATATTTTTATCACATGGATTAAACCAAATTTCATGTCTGGTATTAAAAAAATATTCTTCTCTTTTTGTCTTGTAATGATATGATAAAGCTTCAAATCTAAACACGCTCCTCGGAGTAATTTTATCAATACATTTATATCCAAAACTTTTAATGCCTGTTTTATCAAATCTATATCTTCTAATAAATCCCTTCATTTGTTTAAGAGAATCAAAGTAGATTTTGTGCATATTATCTACATGAAAAACTTCTCTGAAAACATAATCAATACATTTATTAAGTTCATTATTAAATTTAGTATTATCAAAACAAAACTTATCAATTCTAAATTTAAAAGGATCCATGAATAGTTTTTCTTTTATCATATAATTATCAAAATAAGTTTCCATAAAAGCATGCAAGTTGTTATATTTATAACTATTTTTGTCTTTTTTATCAAATAATCCTGTTTTATAAAAAACAAAAGGATGAACATTACTATCAAGTACATAATGGCAAATGAAACCATATAAAAACACCATTACATAAGAATTATCATATAATTTATTTCTTTCAATATACTCTACTAAGGTAATAAAAAATGACCTCGATTTAGACGTATGAAAAGTATGTTGTAATTCTCTTATCTTTTTACCTGGCTTTAAACTCTCTATATTATAAAACATTAAAGGATCAGTAGATTGTGAAAACATTTTATACTGAAATGTATTTTTATCTATTAATTTTTTTATTTTATTAGGTAATTCATTATAAACATCCATTGCAAAAATAGCGTGTGTAGCAGTTGCTGGCATAAAATTCACCTCACTAAAAATATATTGCTAATAAATAAGACATTTTCATATTTATCTTATAAAAAATATGTTATAATTACAATAGGTGAGATTATGATACAGAAACAATTTAAAAACCTTGACGAACAAATAGAAATCTTAAAATATAAGGGATTAATAATTACAAACAAAGCTTATGCCAAAAATGTTTTGTTACGTGAAAATTATTTTTTCCTTAGCGGGTATAGACATTTATTTTTAAAATCAATTACAGAAAAGGTATATAAACCAGGAACTCATTTTGAAGAATTATATAGTCTTTTCTTATTTGATAGAAGATTAAGAAACATTTTGTTCAAAAACTTATTAATTATTGAAAATAATCTAAAATCAATATCATCATATCAGTTATCCAAAAGGTATGGTTATAAGGAAAAAGACTATTTGAAAGAATCAAATTTTAATACTAGTCCAGAAAAAAAGCGACAAGTAAATGATTTAATTAAAAAAATGAAGCGTCAAATAAGAAGCAATAGTAGAGAAAACACAGCAACAATCCATTATGTGAATAATTATGGTTATATACCACTTTGGATTTTAGTTAAGGTTTTATCGTTTGGTATAGTAAGTGAGATGTATTCAGTTCTAAAGGACGAAGATCAGCAGGCCATAGCAGATGTCTATGGTGTTGATAAAAATGATTTAGTAACATATCTGCCAATTCTTTCCAATTATCGTAATTTATGTGCACATGAGGATATTCTATATGAAAATAGAACTCATAAACAAATAGATGATACAATTTATCATAAGATGTTAAATATAGAAAAAGTGGATGGTGAATATAAGTATGGTAAAGATGACTTATTCGCTTTAATTATCATAATGAAAGAATTACTTCAACCAGAAGAGTTCAAAAGTATGATGCTTGAACTAGATAATGCCATTACCACTTTAGATTATAATTTAAATGTTATAAAAATTGGTGAAGTATTAAATAGAATGGGCTTTCCTAAAAACTGGAAAGAATTAATGACCATTGAAAGGGGAAATAAAATAAATGGATAAAAGCAAAAAAAATTCTAATATAAAGACAGTTTTATTCGTGATATTAGGAGCAGTTTTAGGTGTCATAATATCATTTGTCTTAATCAAATATACAAAATTGAGCGAAATGCTGGAGTTAACTAAAACAATAACAAAAAATGGAAAAACAGTTGTTGAAAAAACAAGTATAAGTGATTCCGTTGAAAAAGCAAAAGACGCAGTAGTAATGATTAGTAGTTACAAAGGAGACACTGAAGCATCAACAGGAACAGGTTTTGTTTATAAAACTGATAATAAATATGGTTATATTATGACAAATCAACATGTAATTGAAAATAGTGATAAAGTCATTTTAGTAATGAGTGATGACAAGGAAGTAGAAGGTAAAATTTTAGGTGGGGATGAGTATTTAGACTTAGCAATTATCAGAATAAATAAATCGGATGTAAAAGGTGTCGCTATAATTGGTGATTCTTCAACATCTAATGTAGGAGATACCGTATTTACTATTGGGTCACCAATGGGTTATGAATACAGAGGTACTGCAACAAGTGGAATTCTATCTGGTAAAAATAGAATGGTTTCAGTAAGCGTCAGCAATTCCAATACAGAAGATTATGTAATGAAAGTTTTACAAACAGATGCCGCTATAAACCCAGGTAACAGTGGAGGACCCCTTCTTAATATTAATGGTGAAGTTATTGGAATAAACTCTATGAAATTAGTACAAGAGGAAATAGAGGGTATGGGCTTTGCTATTCCTATAGAATATGCAATGAGTCACGTTGATTCACTTGAAAAAGGAGATAGTATTAAATGGCCAGTACTAGGAATAAGTATGATTAATGCCAAAGATACAGGAACCCTATATAGAAATAACCTATCTGTTCCAAGCACTATTACAAGTGGTGTTGTAGTAGCCAATATTGCAGCTAATTCAGGTGCTAGTAAGTCAGAATTAAAAAAAGGAGACATCATCATCGCAATAAATGGTGAAAAAGTTCAAAATACAGCCTATTTAAGATATGAATTATATAAATATAAACCAGGAGAAAGTATTGAGGTTACATATTATAGAAATGGTAAAGATTATAAAACAAAGGTAACATTATCATCATCATCAGATCAATAATATACACATAATCATTCCAAAAGCATATAATTTTAATAAACAATATCTATGAAGTATTAAATTCATAGATATTTTTATATGGTGATAAATTTGAAAAAAACTATATCTAATAAAAAAAATATATATCAAGTAACAATAGTAAGTATCGCTGTTAATATATTTTTAGCGGTATTAAAGGTTGTTAGCGGTCTAATAACTAAGTCCAATGTTATGATATCAGATGGAGTTCATTCTCTATCTGATGTCTTTGCTACCTTATTAGTAATAATAGGTATAAAGATATCTCGTAAAAAACCCGATAAGAAACATCAATATGGTCACGAAAGATATGAATGTATTACGTCTATATTACTATCCGTAATAATATTTTTAACTGGTTTATTTATAGGCTATAATGGAATTATAACTATCATTAAGAAAAACTATATTACCATGACTATACCAGGCTTTGAACTTATTTTTATATCTCTCATTTGTATCATAACAAAGGAATTAACATTCAAATATATCAAAAATATCGCTCAAAAAAACAATTCATCAGCTCTAATGGCCGATGCCTGGCATCATAGGGCAGATGAGTTATCCAGTATTGGAGTATTTATAGGAATATTTGGATCAATTATAGGGATAAAAATATTAGAACCTATCTCTTGTATCGCAATAGCTCTTTTGATTATGAAGTCAGCTGTTGATATTTGGCATGATTCTGTTGATAAAATGGTTGATTGTTCAGTATCAGAGGAAGTTGAAAAAAATATTAGAAATATAATAAATAATCAAAAAGATGTACATAAAATTGACGATTTAAAAACAAGACTTTTTGGTTCTAAAATATATATTGATCTAGAAATTTCGGTTGATAGCAATATAAGCCTAAAAAAAGCCCACCAAATAGCACATAATGTTCATGATGAAGTAGAAGCCAAAATTAAGGAATGTAAACACTGTATGATACATGTTAATCCAGATATAGAAAAAAGTAGTAATTAAAAATATTATATGCTATACTAAGATGGAAAAGAAAATTAAATGAAGGAGAAAAAATGAAGAAATTAAAAGAATACATAATGCGATTTATACAAGGATTTTGTATGGCTATGGCAGATAGTGTTCCAGGAGTATCAGGAGGAACAATAGCCTTTCTATTGGAATTTTATGATGATTTTATAAATTCATTAGATGACTTATTTAAAGGTAATTTACAACAAAAAAAGAAGGCCTTGTCTTTCTTAGTAAAATTAGGTATAGGTTGGGTAGTAGGATTTTTACTATGTGCAACAATACTAGTAAGCTTATTTGATAAAAAGATTTACAGTATGAGTTCATTATTCTTAGGATTTATTATATTTGCAATTCCAATTGTTGTAGCAGAAGAAAAGAAAGTCTTAAAGGGAAAATATAAAAATATATTATTTTTAATACTAGGAATAGCTTTAGTAGTTGTCATTTCATCACTTAATTCTAGTACTAATCTTATAAAAGTTGGCAACATTACTCATCTTACCATTCCACTTGCTATGTACATTTTTCTAGCAGGCATGATTGCTATATCAGCAATGATTTTACCTGGTATATCAGGTTCAACTCTACTATTAATATTTGGTCTTTATATTCCAATTATGACAGGTATTAAAGAAACAATCCATCTTAATTTTTCTTATCTTCCAGCTCTAATCATCTTCGGGTTAGGTGTAATCTGTGGAATAATTTTCTTTGTAGGACTAATTAAGAAAAGTCTAAACAAACATCGTAGTGAGACCGTATATGCTATATTAGGAATGATGTTAGGATCACTATACGCAATTGTCATGGGACCAACAACACTAGATAAACCATTGCCATGTTTAAGTATTCATACATTTAGTATAATATCATTCATTATAGGTGCAATTGTTATATTTGGACTTCAAGGACTAAAAAAATTAATGGAAAGTAAGTAGGTAAAAATATGGATTTAAATAATGAAACAATTTTAACAAAATATAAACCATTATCACCTTGGGCATACTTTGGATATAATATATTATTTAGTATACCAGTTATTGGTTTTATACTCCTTATAGTATTTTCATTTAGTAATGATAATATTAACAGAAGAAACTATGCTAGATCCTTTTTTGTAATATATGCACTTGTTATAATAGTAATTCTTATTTTAGTATCATTAGGAGTACAAGTAGGACTATATAATTTGTTAAAATAGTGCAAAAGGCTTAGAATAAGTCTTTTTTTGTTTCATACTTTCATTTTTTCTATGAAAACATGCAGAATACAAATTGCATTTACTTCTTTAACTAACAATAAAAAATAATTTTAAAAATGTGATATAATACGAAATATAAAGAGGAAAAACTAATTATGGGACAAAGTGAAAGAGAAATTAAATTGTTGAATGTTGATGTAATGAAAATTAAAAACACATTACATGAAAAAGGAATAGAACCAAAGGGAAAATATATACAAGATGTTTATACGTATGATTTGTTAACTGTGGATGGTTTTTACAAAAAATATATTGATGAAATGATAAATAATAATGATAATAGAGGCTTTTTTAAATTGATTAAAGAAATAAAACCATGCTTTGATAAAGAGGATATTAAAACTATAAATGACGTTTTAGGCTGTGATGATATATTAGATTATATTAATAGTAGTAATTGTGATTATAATAAGCTACTATCTGAAAAATTAATAAAATTGATGGAAAAAACGGAAGATAATTTCAGCAAATGGATAAGATTAAGACAAACCGGTGATGAAACAACTATTACAATTAAAAAAATTGTTGATAGTAAAGGGGAATATGAACTAGATGCTGTTGAAGAATTGGAGTTTAATGTTCCTGACATTGAAACAGGTAAAGCATTTTTGGAGGATTTAGGCTACTTTTTTGCAAGACATCAAATAAAGATGAGAATTGCATATGATTATAAAAATACAGAAATTGTTATTGACAAATGGCCTATGTTAAATCCATACGTGGAGATTGAAGGTCCAACAGCAGATGAAATAAATGAGGCAGTAGAAATGTTAGGTTATAATGTAGAGGATGCAATTATAATTAATACAGATGATGTTTATTTAAAAGCTGGGATAGATATATACGATAATGAACATAGTGATTTATCATATAGTGAGGATGAAAAAAGAGAAGTAACAAAATATATGGAGTAATTTTATGAGTGCTTATGTAGAATTTGATTTAAAAAAATTTGAAGATAATTTGAAAGAATTAAAAACTAAAATTCCAAATGTTAAATTTATTTTTCCTGTAAAGTGTTGTAATAATGAAAAGGTTTTAGAACTTTTTTCAAAGTATGAATATGGTTTTGATATATCAAATATAAATGAGTACAATATAATAAAAAAGTATTTGAATGGTAATGAAAAATTTGATAAAAGCAGATTTGGCGAAGATTATACTCTACTAAGTAGTTCTATAAAAGAAGAATTGACCTATATTCATTTGCATAATTCTGATCATAAAGATAGCGAAAAATGTAATGACATATTAGATGAGGTAAAAAAATTATATCTTCTTTTCCAAATTTAAAATGTATTGATATTGGAGGTCATTTAGAAGATTTGAGCTTTAAAAATGGTATTGAATATTTGCAAGAAATGCGTAGCATCATACCAACACATATTGATATTATTGTTGAAGCGGGTGATTTTCTTTTTAAAGATTGTGGAAAATTATTTTGTGAAGTAATAGACGTAAGAGATAATAAAATGAGCCAAACTGTTACTTTGAATTTTTCTAAAATGGCAAATCAAAGATGGGCTTATCCCATTTATCATGAAGAAACAAAAAATGAACTTGTAGATACTGTTTTTTATGGTTGCTCATGTTGTGAAACAGATATTTATTTAGAAACTAAAGCAAGAAGATTAAAAAAAGGTGATAAGCTAATGTTTCAAAATATTAGCCCATATTCGTACCAATGGGATACTGAATTTAATGGTATCAATAAAATTAGGTATGACTTCAAAATTTAATATTATTTGTTTTGATTAAGTAGTATACTTGCTATCATAATTGTTATATATATTTTTGATAAACGATATTAGATACTGGTTATTACTGGTATCTTTTTGAAATGTTAAAATTATAAATTTTGAAAAAATTTTGCTTTTGCTTTTAGTTTATACTATAGTTATATGTATATATAATAAAGTAAGATTTTGACAAGATTAACGTTTTGTGCTATTATATGCCTTAAATTTAAGGGGTGATAATTATATGAAGGAAGAATTAAAAACTGGATATCCACATAAAGATAAAATGTGGTTAAAATATTATGATAGTGAATTTTTAAAAAGAAAAAATCCTAGTGCCGGAATATATGATTATATGAAAGAAAAAACAAAGAATATTCAAGATTATACTGCATTAAGTTATTTTGGTAAAAAAGTGTTATATGGTGAATTATATGAGAATATTGATTTTGCTTCTAAGGCATTAACATCTTTAGGCATAAAAAAGAATGATAGAATAATGTATTTAATGCCAAATATTCCAGAAACAGCATATTTAATGTATGGAACAACACAAATAGGAGCAGTAGCAGATTATGTAGATCCTAGACCGGATAGTGTAGATTTAAAAATTAGTGCAAAAAAGATTTTAGATTTATTTGTTGAGGAAAAATCAAATTATATAATTGCTTTAGATCAATGCTATCTTGCTATGATAAAGCCAATTGAAAAAGAATTAAAAGAATTAGGAATTGAAAATATAGTTGTAGTTTCAGCATCTGATTCTATGGATTTAAAGGCAACAGCAAATTATATGTTAGAGACAGCTAATTTTGAAGGCTTAAAAGGTCTAAGAAATAAATTAGCAAATATGAAGAAAATGGACGAACTAATTAAAGAAGCAAGAAAAGATTCCATTATTAAAGTTATAGATTATAGAAATCTTGTACGAGATTCCAGATACGTTAAGCTTGAAAAAATGGGATATGAACCAAATAAATTAGATTTAATAGTACATACATCCGGAACAAGTAGTCCTAAACCAAAGGCAATTCCTTTAACCAATGATAATTTAAATTCATATGTGCATCAAACATTCGGCGCTAATATGGTTATGAATGAAGGCGATAAGGCATTACACATGTTACCTTATTTTGCTGCTTATGGAGTAGTTGATGTTACACATGCAGGATTGTGTCATGGTAATAATTTAATACAGATACCTGAGTTTTCTCCAGTTAATTTAGGAAAATTAATAAAAAAATATAAACCTCAAACAATAATTGGAACTCCTACTTGGTTTTTAAATTTAATGAAAGATAAAAATATAAAAAATGTAGACTTAGAATTTTTAAAAATGGTTACCTATGGTGGAGATACTATGGAATACCAAGATGAAATTGCTGTAAATGAATTCTTAAAAGCTCATAATTGTAATAGTAAAATTACAAAGGGACATGGAATGTCAGAAACATGTGGTTGTGCATCATTTGCTATTGATGATTATAATATTCCACGCACTATGGGTATTCCAATGCCAAGTATGACTTATGGAATTGTTGATCCTGAAACAAAAAAATTAATTAAATTTGAAGATGGACAAGATGAAATTGAAGGTGAGTTAATAATTTCTGGTCCTACAGTAACATCTGGTGTTTTAGATGGAAAAGTAATTGTACCACATTATGAGTATGATGATATGGATTTTATTTTGACAAGAGATATAGCAAAAATGAGTCGTGATGGAATAATGGAATTTTTAGAAAGAAAAGATAGATCGTTTACAAGATTTGATGGTTTCAAGGTTAAGCCACATGAATTGGAAAATATGTTAAAACAAGATCCAAGAATAAAATATTGTGTAGTATCTCCATATTTTGATAAAGAAAAAATGGGAAATATGAGCATGGCTACAATAGTTTTAAATTCAAAAGAGGAACTTTGTGATAGCGAAAAGTGTGAAATTGTTAATGACATTTTAAATAAATATTTTATTAAAAACTCTAATGTTTCATCAAGACAAATTCCAACAATGTTTAAATTTAAAGATGAGTTACCACAAACCAAAATGGCAAAAATAGATTATAATGCAATAATTAATGAAGGAATTACAGGAGATGAAGTAGAAGTTGTTTTAGAAGAAACAAATATTTCAATAGGTGATATTCAAATACTTCCACCAAAAAATAAAAAAATGATAAAGAAAAAATAATTATAAAATCTACAAAATAATTTATTTTGTAGATTTTTTATTAATATTATTCTAATTATCAAATTTTGTAACTACATATTGACGAAAAAACAGTATTTATTAATAAAATGATATAATCCATTCAACGTTGTGGTATAATGTACATAATTGGAGATGATATGATGAATGTTGCTTACAGTATGTTAAATATTTTTGCTTTTATAATTTTGATAATACTTATGATCATCTTTTTTTGTAAAAAAAGATTGCACAATATTGAAGATAATACCTATGGATGGTTATTGATAGTATCTTTTTTCACTATTGCTACCGGTATTACATTAGGGCTTTTATTGGACGCTGATATAGTTAATCAGAATATGATGATAATAATATTTAATAAATTATATTTGGTGGGATTAATTACTACATTATCTATGTTTGTTTTTTATACATATAGTATATCAAGATTTTATAAAGAAGAAAAACGAAGTAGAAATATGATTATATATTCGATTTTTATTGTTTGCAATATTATAGTCATATCATTATTGCCACTAAATACATTTATGGCTGATACAGGAGTGATGACAAAAGGATTAGCAATGGATTATACATCTTTGTTATTTGGTATAATTTATACAATGCTTATAATTTTTTGCTTAATTGATTTTAAACATTTAAAAGATAAGAAATATATTCCGATTATTTTATTAATATTAGAAGGAATTGCAATTACTATAATTCAATTCTATATTCCAAGTGCTAATTTTATAATCAACCCATCTATGGTTATTACTTGTTTGATAATGTATTTTACAATAGAAAATCCTGATTTAAAATTATTAGCTCAAATGTCTTTGGCAAAAAATCAAGCAGAAAAAGCCAATCGTGCTAAGAGTGATTTCTTATCTAGCATGTCTCATGAAATTAGAACACCATTAAATGCTATTGTTGGTTTATCAGAAGATATTTCAAGTTATGAAGATCAAGTGCCAAAGGAAGTCCTTGAGGATACCAAGGATATTAAAAATGCTTCTGATACATTATTAGAAATAGTAGGCAATATTTTAGATATAAATAAAATAGAAAGTGAACATATGGAAATCATAGAAAAAGAATATAATTTTAAAAATGAGATATCTAAAATGGCTAAAATAACTTCTACAAGAATAGAAGATAAGCCGATTGAATTTGAATTAAAGATGGCCGAAGATATTCCAGATATATTAATTGGTGATAAAACACATGTAAAAGAAATAATTAATAATCTTCTTACTAATGCAATTAAATATACAGAAAAAGGAAAAATAACTTTAAATGTAAAATGTATTAATAAGGGAGATATTAGTAAACTAATTATTAGTGTTCAAGATACCGGTCGAGGAATAAAGAAGGAGAATATAGAAAAGCTATTTACCAAGTTTCAAAGATTAGAAGAAGATATGAATACTACAATTGAAGGAACAGGTCTTGGTTTAGCAATAACTAAATCTCTTGTTAATTTAATGAATGGAACGATAAATGTTCAATCACAGTTTGGAATAGGATCATTATTTATAGTAAATATTCCACAGAAAATAGGAAAACTAGTTGATGAAACAATAGATAAAACAATAGATTATAATTATATAAGAAAACCAGTTGAAATAATTGATAACTTAGATGAATTAGAAGAAAACACTAATAATTTAGAAACTTTAACAGAGAGTAACAGTACTAAAAAAAGAATATTAATAGTAGATGATAATAAATTAAATATTAAGGTTGCTACTAGAATTTTGTCCGACTTACCATATGAGATAGATGAATGTTACAATGGTAAAGAGTGTTTAGAAAAACTAAAATCAAATAGTTATGACTTGATATTAATGGATATAATGATGCCCGAAATGGATGGAGAGGCAACTATCAAAGAGCTAAGAAATAATAGTGATTTTAAAACCCCTGTTATTGCTCTTACAGCCGATGCAGTGGCAGGAGCAAATGAAAAATACATGAGTGAAGGTTTTATTGATTATCTTGCAAAACCATTTAAAAAGGAAGATTTGGAAAATAAAATTGTTAAGGTTTTGAAGAAAGAAAATATGAAGGAATCAAAAATAGATTGGGATAGTATGCCTACGGTTGTGATAGGTGGAGATATAAACAACATCAAAAATAATAAGCAGTAGAGTATATTATTCCAAGAATATACAAAAAACATTTTTTTCGAAAACTTATCTACACTACGAAAAGAGTTAGAATGAGTTTTTTTTGTTTCCTAATTTGTATGTTTTACATATCATATACTAGAGGTGAAAACATGGATTTTAGAAAGAAAATAGGTGTAGTCGTAGATGCTGGTCATGGAGGAGTAAGATTAGCCCAAAAATATGAATGACTATAAATGCAAGTGATACAATTAGTTAAGATACTTTAATTTAGTATCTTTTTAATTGGATTTAAATATGTTGATTTAAAATAATAATAGGTATATAATATTAAGTACAACGAAGCTCATTGATTTACTCGGTACTCATTGTAGTATTCGCAATTATTTGACTTTTAAAGGTCGTCCTTATTTTGGGGAGCGTCAGTAGGATTGCAACTAATTAGGTGATATCTAATGATGTTATACCAAATAAGTAGCTATCCCATAATAATATGGTATAGCTAGATGGCCTGTTCTATTGACAATCAATTTTAGTCAATGAGGCCTCTAGTAATATTAATTACGGAGGTGAAAAAATATGGATGGTAAAATTAAATACTCATCTGAGAAAAGTAAAACTAAAAAGAAGCAAAAATTTGAAATTAGTTTTTCAAAGGAAGATTTTCAATTAGTTCTTATCTTTTCGTCATTAGTTACATTGATGACCAATGAAAATTTCTTAAAATTCGTTGTTGAGATTGTTAAGTTACTTTTGAACAGGTCATTCTATTATTTTTGTAATAATAGAATTTTTGTTTTTAAAGAGGTGTTTTATGAATCTTGATAATTTACTAGAAGAAAAAATAAGAGAATCTCGATTATATGGTGTAACTAAACCTATGATAATAAAAGAGATGTTAAATATACCAGAAGATATAGATATAAAAAACTTAGATAAGAATATTGATAGTTTCTATGATACTTTTTATATAAAGAAAACATGGGTACAGGGAAGTAAAACAAAAGAAGAAAAAATAAAAGAAATTTTAAATATTGAAAAAACCACCTCTGAAAGATATAAGTCTATTCCTGATGGTGAAGAAAAAACTAAATATAGAAAAATTGTAACTATTAATTCAGATTGGTTAAAAAAGAGCCAAAAGAAATTTAATAAAATATTAATGAACATATTATTAGATAAAAAAATTAGGGGAGTAAAGCAAAATAGCATAATTCCATATTTACATTCAGCTGTGAAACAAAGATCATATCATACAAATGCACAAGTACATGTTGGAGATAAATATGTTTTTGCTATTGATTTAAAAGATTTTTATCCATCAGTTACTAAATATAAATTATTTTTGTTTTTTAAAGATAAATTTAATTTATCTTCCGATATTGCAATGTTTTATTCTGTATTGTCAACATGCTTAGCCGATGATGGCTCTTATAGACTTGGTCAAGGATTATCACAAAGTTCTACATTAGCATATCTAGTTAACTATAGTTTATTTAATTACTTATATAATTTAGCAAAAAATGATGATATTGAAATGAGTATATATGTTGATGATGTTATCTTTAGCAGTAAAAATGAAATTTCACAGGTGTTTATTGATAAATTATTTGGTATTATTAAAGGTAATGATATGCGAATAAAAAGACAAAAAGTTCATAGTTATAAAAAGGAATCGGTAAAAAAAGTAACAGGGGTATTTATCAATGGAAATAAAACACGAGTTGCAAATCATAAACATTATGAGTTCCATATGCAATATAAATATTTAAAAAAGCACATAATCGATATTAAATCAATTGAACAATATTTTAAAATATATAATTTATATCTTAAATTTTATGGAAATTTTCAACATATTAAAATGGTGGAAGGTAGAGTACACGATAGATATATAAAATTTATCAAAGAATATGATGACTTTTTTCCTAAAGGAATAAATAAAAAACAAAAGAATGTTAATTATAGAAAAGGTAATATCAAAAATATATCCGATAGCGAAAAATTAAAGAGTAGTTATAAAAGATTATTAAAAATAAATAAAGTTAGTAAAAGTGTTTTATAGAAACACTTTTTTTAATTTTAAAAAAAGGGAGAATGATAAATGAATTTAAATTATGCAATATTTAGAAGTGAACCTATTATGACTATACCTGATTTGGCTGGGATAGGATCACATAATAAACGAGAAAAGAAAGCTTATCAATCAAATAAAGATATAAATATAAATTTAAGTAAAAATAATATTGAATTAGTGCCCTTAACAGAAAAATATGTTAAGGGCTTTGATATTTTAACACATGAATATAAAAAAGAACATGACGAAAGAATGAAAATTATTAGGAAAGATAGAAAGAAAAGATATCACGAAATGTTAAATAGTTCAAAGAATTGTGTTGCTGATGAATTACTATTTACTGCTACTCATACTTTTTTTGAAGGTATGTCTAGAGAACAAATAAAAGAGTGGGCTGATACTTGTATGGAGTTCGTATATAATGATTTAGGTTATAAGAAAGAACAAATATTACATGCAACAGTTCATTTAGATGAAAAAACTCCACATGTTCATTGCGTAGTTATACCACTTGTTAAAAAACTAGACAATAGAACTAATGCTGAACGATATACAATATCAAAAAAACAATATATCAAAGATAAAATACATCTATCAAAATTACAAGATTTATATCATAAAAGATTAACTGATAAAGGCTATGATCTTGAAAGAGGTATTAAAGGTAGTGATAATAAACATATCAATATTAAAGAATATAAAAAAATGACTAAAAAACTAAATCATGAATTAAATGTTAAAAATGACAACTTTGATAAAGCAATTAATGACTTTGAAGAAGAAATGAAAACGACTAAACAATCATTCATTGTAGATAAAGATTATGTTAAAGTTAAAAAAGATACTTTTGAAAGTATGAATAATGTTATTAGTGAATCTAAAAAAGTAATGGAATTACAACCTAAATTACAAACAATATTTAATGAAGTAGATAGTTATGCTTATAGTTATAAATCACTTGAAAAAGAAAATCAAAATTATAAAAAAGAAGTTAACAAACTTGAAACTGAAAATAAAGAACTAAGAGATGAAAATAGAAGTTTGATTTATAGACTAAATGAATTATTTAAGTTATTAAAGAAATTCTTAAGAAAATTATTACAACGAGGTGATGATTATACAAAAGATGAAACTACTGATATAGTCAAAGAGTGTTATGATAATGAAGAATTTGAACTAACTGATGTTGTAAGCATATCTAAAGGAACAACTAAACAAGATGAATTATTTAACTATGTAGGAGCACCTGATTATTTAAAAGAAAGAGTTAAAGATTATGATGAATACGATAAAGATGATTTTGATTTAAGTAGATAAAAAGAATATGTGTTAAACATATCCACTTTATATATTAAAATACTTTTTAATTTTTAATTCATTATTTATATTATATAAGATTCCAATTTTAATTGTTGAAAGGTCATCTGAAATATTAAGTTTTGAGTCCTCATTGTTTTCTAAATAGCTGTTAATATATTCTTTAATTAAAAATCCATTTGCATATCCATTAGATATTAGAGGATAAATACTATCATAATCATCAACCTGTATAAATTTACCTGCACTAATATTTTTAGATTGTAGATAAGTTTTAGAAAGATCTATGAACTTTTTGTTGTTCAATATCACAATTGTTTTATTATCAGTTTGTTTTGATGCATATACTAAGTGAAATTCATTTAACGGTTTAAATACTAATTCATCATTAAATTGATAATTAGTAGGTTCAGTAATAAAAGCAAAATCAACTAAATTGTTCGATAATTGACTATTTAATAAATCAAAATTATTTGTATCTATTATATTTAAACTCGAATCAGATTTAAATATATTATCTAATTTATTATTTGTTATTAAATAATTGATATATGTTTTATTACCAGCAATTTTTAAAGTTTTATTATTTATTATTTTTGAAAAACTAATTTCTGATTTCATTATGTTATCAATATTATCAGCAATAAGTCTATATAATTCTTTACCTTCATTTGTTAAAATAACACCTTTTGTTTTTCTTATAAATAGTTTAGTATTCATTTGGTCTTCCATAGTTTTAAGCATTCTACTTATAGCTGGTTGGCTGATATTTAATTCATTAGCTGCTTTTGTTATATTTTTGTTTTTAGCAATTATGTAGAATATTTTGTAATATTCAAAGTTAATATTCATTTTCATCACCTAAATATATTATATCATAACAAAATGCTATGTCAAATATATAAAATTGGCATTTTACAAATAACAAATTGTTGATTATAATATATGGTAAGAAAAGGGGGAATATATATGAAAAACGAAATTTTAAATAATACTAATACATTAATGAACATCAAGAATCAAAAAGTTATTTTATATTTAACAAAGGTGGTTATGCAATTAAATTATTCTTGTAATAATATAATACCAGATGAAAAGTTTCAAAGAGCAATAGTAATGTTTACAAATAGAAATGAAGATTTTGAAACAATAAAGCAAATTATAGATTGGCATGTTCAAAACGAAAGAGCAAGATACATTGAACATTTAAAAAGAAAAAGAAATTATGAACGAGCAAGAAAAAATAAATATAATCAAAACAAAACATTACAAAAGAAGAAAGTTGCTTAATTAAAAAGGGGGGCAAATAAAATGAATATTAGTGATAAATATAGTTTGATATCGATAATGAATGGTGAACAATTCTTAGAATATGGGTACGCAGTTTGTAGTCCTTTTGCAAAAGAAATGTATGAATCATTTACTGGAATTTTAAATGATAAAGGCTACATTCTTTTAAACTCAGCGTGTAGAAATGATGAAGAAGTTGAATGGCTTTGTAGTAGAGTTATGTCACAAAATGAAATAATTGATGGTAAAAGTGATTATCAATCTAGACACTCTTGGCAACCTTTTGGAATCATACCTGTTATTCCATATAAGTATGTTTCTAATGTTGCAAAGAATACTAAAGATAAATGCTATACTTTGGGTTTTTATCCTAAAAGGAAAATAGTTTTTGAAGAAGAACCATGTGATTTTTACGGCGGTGTTCCTAATTGGATATATGCTGGTTCTACTTTTACAGAAGAATCATTTAAAAAAACAGAAGATAAAATTTCATTGCCATCAGTTGAAGGAAAATTAAAGGATGGTAAATTGATAATTAAAGATTATAGCATTTATGAGACAGTTACATCAAAGGGAGAAGAAATAAGAGCAATAAAATATCATAATAACTGGTTTAAGGTTGATCCAGTAAACTGGCTTAAGATTGGCGATTACTTGTTTTGTGAATGTGTACTTTTTCAATCACCTATTCATTGTAAAAATGATTATGTAACAAATGATAATAATCTGTCATTTGATAATACTTTTCTAAAGTGGTACATTGATAATATTTTTACTAGAGATTTATTAAAAAATAATGGTATTGACTACGATTTAATAGAAAAACAAGTATTGTTTAGGATAGATGAAGATATTGATACAAAATTGAAAGAAATTGAAAGATTAAAACAAATGAAAGCGAATTTAATTTTGCAACAACAAAGCGAAGAACATATTATTGATGCTGCACATAGAAATATAACAAGATTATTTGAAGAAGATTCAAAAGAGCAAGAAGTTAGAACATTACATAAATAGTATATAAGAAAGAGGGTGTTGAAAATGGATCGTTATACAGATAAAAAAATTACTTCAATTGCTATTCAATTAGAAAAATTAGGAATTAATGATGTGAACCCTGTTTTGGGGACACTAATAAAAAAATAGGTATATTATTTACAGAAACTGTTCATAAATTTCCTGATGAATTAAATATAGAAGAATTTATTTCTCTATATAAGAATAATTTATTATCAAAACAAGATGCTGAATATTTCTATAATCTTGGTTGTGAAATATATACTGATGGTAATTGTTCATGTAACAGTGGTTATGAACACATTAGAGAATATTACTATGGTAGATTTTCAGATAAATATAAGGATTTTAAAAGTGATTTTGCAGTACCCATAGCAGTGAGAAAAGTTGATACTAATAGTAAATTTGCCAATTCTTTATTACCAATTTTATTTGGAAAAAGGATAGTATTAGAAGATTGTTCACTAGACTTGTGTTACTTTGAAAATATGAATTTAGTAATTCCTATCGAGAAATATTTTAAAAAAAGCATGAATATATATGATTTAAAAAAATGTGATGAATATAAAGAAGGAACATGGACACTTAATGATTTAATAGAATATATTAAATTAAAAAAACTTAGTGAACAAAATGAACAAGAACATATCATTGATATTGCACGCAATAATATAATGGATATTTTAGAAAATCAAGAATCTGATGCAAAGGTTAGATTATTACATAAATAGTGATATAATAGTACTATGGTAGGTGTTTATGAAAAGTAAGACTATTTTAATAAGTAATTCGAACGATTATAATAAATTTTTAAGAAAACTTAGCATATATAAGAGTATTTTATATTGCAATACTCTTTTTGTGGTTAAAAGTAACATTAATGATAATATGATAGATTATATAATAAACGCATTAAATATTAAAATTCGTAAAAAAAGAATTACATACATATATGATAGTTCATGTAAATTAATTGATGATAATACTAAAAGTCTCAATATATGTGGTTTTAAAGATGATAAGTGTTATGTGCAAAGAAATTTAAATAATGGAAAATGTAATGGTTGTTGTAGAAAGTGTTTGTATCAAACAAATAAAGGATGTCCTACTAAAAACCTTTCATGTAAATTATTTAATTGTTCTGAAGTTACATCAAGATATAATACTATAAAGTATGATGATTTAAAAATATTAAAATTACTCAGTTTAAAAAATAGAATAATAATAAAATCAGATTATTTCTCAAGGAGAGAAGATGTGTTAAAAGATCTATATGCATATACCTTGTCATATTCAACATTGAGAATACTTTACAGAATAATTATAAATTGCATTAAATTGAACAAAAAGAATAAAAAAGTACCAAAAAAATGATATAATTATATATAAGATAATAAAGATAAAGTTATTATTGAAAAGTGGTGATAATAGTGGATATGAATCAAAAAAACAAAATGATTAAAGATTACATAGCTAATATTGCAAATCAAGTTAATGGTCAATATAATGGGTTGATAGATGATGATAAAATTTCTAGAGCAATTAAAATGTTTTCAAATTCAAATGAAGATTTTGAAACTGAAATCATTCCTAAAATAAATAAAATGGTACAAGAGGTAATAGATAATTATTTAGAATTTAAGAGACAAATTGAAGAAATGATTAAATCAAGAGAAGTAGAACAATTTGATGAATTGGCAATCCTTGATTTAAATACTGATAAAAATGGTGTTTTTTTGAGTCAGCAACAAATAGATTTGTTAATGATAACTGAACTACAATCTAAAGAACAAATAAAAGAATACATTGAAACTATGTGTGGTCAATTTACTTATAAAAATGTCGAAGATATAATTGAAAATTATGAATCAATAATAACACCAGAACAATTAGAACAAGCAAAAAGAACATTATTTGAAAAATATCAAGAAAGTATTATTGATTATATTTCAAATTCACAAATGAGTGATGTAGAAAAAGCAAAAGTCAAATTGGAAAAACTAGGAATTAATGGACAAGAATTAGAAACGTGCTTACAACAAGTATCACAAGGAAAAATAAATGAAACATTTATATATTTAGGTCAAAAATATGGAAATGATTTTATAACAAAACTTAATCGCACTATGAATGATGATTTCGATAATGTTAAAAGTGTTTCTTATGAAGAAATGAAAAGTCTTTCTGATTTAATTTCAAGAGATAAATCAATAGATACAATAATAATGGCTACAGGTACATTTAATAATTCTGTTTATCCTTCCTTAAATGGAAATGCTTTTGATCCATTTTTAACAAAAAAAGCATTACAATATTGTGCGAATCATGATATACATATGAGATATCATACATTATTTGACCAAAGCCGTGTTGAACAATTATTAAATCAAGGTAAAGGATTAAAAGATCATGATCAAATTCTTGCTGAAATGAAATCGTTTGTACAAGTTTCAATGCAATATATAGAGAAATATAATAGACAACTATCAGATGGTTCAATGTTGATAAATGAAGTTGAAATATTTAATGAATTAGTTGAAAGAAATAAGGATAATAAAAATGCACCATATGAAATGATTTGGGAAAAGCATTTTGGAATAACGCCAAAAGAATTAGCATCATGCTTTGATGGTATAAAAAAACCAAATGGTGTTGAATATATGTATAACGAAACTACATTGACTGAAAGTCCATTTAAAAGACAAAAAGTAGAAGAAACATTAGATAAGATAGTTAATGCTAAACCAAATTTGATAGATAGATTTGGGGATCAAATGCATTTATCTGATGAAGATATTATAACTAAACAAGGTAGAGATAATTTACAAGAAACTGCTCAAATGATAAAAAGAATTCAAGATAAGAAAATATATGTTGGTGGTAAAGAAAAATATATAAAAACTGAATGTACAGAGCATGATTTTCATTTTACTAAACCCTTTTTAAAAAATGTAAATACAATGCAACAAAATGGTCAAAAAGTTGATTTGTGGCAAGTAAAAAGAAAAATGCAAGATTATATTAGTAAAACATATACATCTAATGGTGTTAATTTTGAAAGAAGCACATATTGGTCTTTATTTGGGAAAAATGATCATAATTTAGTTAGAGCTAACAAAAGTATAGTTAAAGAAAATAAAAAAAGAAAAGAAGAAGGAAAGAAAGAAAATCCGCTGATAAATACTATGAGTGCAGGACTAATTCCCGATGGTAAAAAATTTAGTAATATTAAATCATTAAAATCTAATAAAAAACAACAAAAACAATTAACACAACAAGAAAAACTAAAACCTTTTGCTAAGAGGAGTCAAAGTGAAATTCAAGTTCATCAACAAATAAAACAAAAGAATCAAATAATTAAACAACAAAAAGCACAAAAAAAACAAATGAATAAGCCCAAAGTTAAAACTTTAACTCAATCCTCTTCAAATAGTAGTTCAACTGGTAATAAAGGATTTACTAATGTTGTTACATTATCATTAATTGTTAGTTTCGTTTGCGGGGCATTATTTATGATTGTTTATATGTTAATTAAGGGGTTATAATCAATATGAATGAAAATGTAATAGATGAATATTTAGATAAAGAAAAATCTTATAAACGATTAAAAGAAGAATTTGAAGCACATAAAAAATTAATTATTGCTTATGATTTGGACAGTACAGTTTTTGATTATCATAACACAGGAGCTTCCTATGAAATGGTTAAAGATTTAATTAGAAAATATAAAGAATATGCTTATTTTATAGTTTTTACTTCTTCTGAACCAGATAGATATAATGAAATAGAATCCATTTTACAAAAAGAAAATTTACCATACGATTCTATTAATGATGATGCACCATTTATCCCATTTAAAGGTAGAAAAGTATATTACAATATCCTATTAGATGATCGTGCAGGTTTAAATCAAACATATAATGAATTATTAAGATTATATAATGAAGCAATTATAAATTTAAAATAATAATTAAGGATGATGATATCATGGATAATAATTTGAGTGTAAAAATATTAGAATCATATGTTGAAATAGATAAAATTCATAACGATATTAACAATAAAGTATTTAATTTTATAACAAAAGCAAATGAACTTGTAGAATTATCAGATGACGATTATCAAATAGAGAAAACATTAAAACTTAATAAAATATCATTAAAAGGTTATGTGTTGGATTCTGATTTATGTAATCAATTAAATGAAAATAATATGAATGATTATTCAATAGATGAACTTAAAAATTACTTTAATCAATATGAAAGTTCTTCCAATACTGATTATTCTAATTATTCATTAGCACTTTCTTTATATGAATTAATTGAAAATATAGAAACCAAAGTTGATTCTAAAATAGAATTAGAAATAAACGAATTAAGTAATATAATTCAGAACATAAGTGATATTAAAAATACAGATAAAACCAACTATGAAAACTTATATTTTAATTTTAAAAATCAATTGGATAATTGTTTTAAAGAAAATAAATTAGATGAAAAATCGTATAGGATATGTATTCAAATATTAAATGATATATTTAATTTTTACATAAGTGGTTATCCAAATATACCAGATGAATACTTATATCATGAAGATGATTAAATAACTATCTTTTTAGACAAGATAGTAACACACTACCAAGTCGGCATTTTGCCAACTAGGATTGTGTGCAAAGGGATACCCTTTTGAAACCCATTAAGCACAATACTACAAATCATAGTAAGCAGTATTGTGCCTTTTTTATTTGTCTTATGACTTCATAAAAAAGAAAGAATGCTATCGCCACTTTCATTATTTCATAACAAAACGTGCCACGCCTTCTTTATGAAAAAATAGTCTAATACCTATTAAGGTAAAAGACTATTTTTCTTTTGAAATACTTTCGTATTTTCTTTCAATTTCAGATAAATATCTTTCAATTGAATCAGCTTTATCCAATAATGATTTATCAATATCTTTTTGTTTTTTTAAATAATCATGTATTTCATTAAAGTATTCTTTTGTATCCATTGCTACATGTCTTTTTTGATCTATTATAAATTCAGCATGTTTAACTTCTTCTTTATATTCTCTTATTTTTTTATCATACATTTCATAACTAACAATAACTTCTTCTTCACCATATTTAATTGTTTCTTTAGAGTATCCAGCAAGTTTAGCAGTTTTACTAAATGGAATACCTAAATATTGTTCAATACCTTTTAAAACAATAATAGATGGTTTAGCTCTAAATCCACTTTCAATATTGTTAATTTCAGTATGACTCAAATTAAGTAAGCTAGCTAGTTTTCTTGCAGATAATCCTTTTTCTTTTCTAGCACTCTTAATTAATTCACCAAGAGTTTCGTTGGAATTATTCTTTTTCAACATAATATCATCCCCATTGATAATTCAATTATATAGTAAAAAAATTAAAAAGTAAAGAAAAAAATGGAAACTTAGTTGACAAAATGATAGTTACGATGTATTATGTAGTTAGAAATGGAAATCTGGTTTCCAAATTATGAAAGGAGGAAATGATATGAATGAGGAGTTTAAAACATCTAGATTTATCAAATCATAAGATTTGGAAAGACAAAAACATTAAGCCAGAGGCTAAAGAAATATATGCTTATTTATATACTGAAGCATTTGAAAGAACAATAACACACATAAGCATAGGCAGAGTTCAAAAACAACTCAAACATATGAAAAATGTTGGATTTAGAAACAACTTAAAACTATTAGAAAAATTTAATTATATTAAATTTACTGAATATGACAGAGGATTATACGAATACACAATTTGCTAGAGTAGAATTATCGCTAGTAAATTAGGTACAATAAATGTTCGGAGATTTATGTTAGTACCTTTTCTATAAGATATAGAATAAAGCAAGTTAATATCTTTTGGGAACGGATAAAATATTCCCTTAAGATGTTAAATCGTAAAGGAGTAGGAAAGTCTTAATTTATTATTTGAAGGAGATTATTATTATTATAAGATTAGATTGTGATTTTATCATGACTCCAAGAATATTATTTAATGATAAGAACTTAAATAGAACTGATAATGATCTTTTAAGTCTTATCATATCACTTGCCTTAAATAGTAATTATTGCTATGCAAATAATAAATATTTAGCTAACTATATTGATACTTCAATTAGAACGATTAGTGATTCATTGTCTAAATTAAAGAAATTAGGATATGTCATAGTAAAATATGAAAACAATAATCGTAGAATATATCTTAATACAGAAAATATACCAACAAAAGTTGCTACCGAAGTAGCAAATAATCGTAGTCAAAGGGTAGCAGAATCTTGCTACCATAATATAAATAATAATTATAAAAATAAATATAATAAATTTAAGAAAGAAGAAATTGTTCCTTATTGGATGGAACATCCAGAGGTTTGTGTTTCTAAAAAAGCAAGTAAAGAAGAAATAGAAGAAATAGATAATATGTTAAAAGAATTTGAATAAAGAAAGGAGAGATATTATGAAAGGAGTATTTAATTTATAATTAAAGAAAAGGGGGGTAAAAAGAAAATGGAGGTAGTATATAATGTAAAATATAAATTCAAAAATGATGACAATAAATCAAAGGAAGAATTAAAAGAATTATTCAATAAAAAATTGCTAAATATTATATTAAAACTAGAAAATCAAGAATTAGGATTAAATAATTAGTGATTTTGGTTTATAATATACTTGTATTGCTAATAAGCATTTATAGTCATTCTTTAAGTTTGGAGGAGTGGCTATGATAGAAAAGGTAGGTGTATATTGTAGATTATCTGACGAAGATAGAGATAAAATAAATAGAACTGATGATAGTGATAGTATAGTAAATCAAAGAAGTATGTGTTTAAAATATGCTGATCAAAATGGTTGGAATATTGTAGACATTTATTCTGATGATGACTTTTCAGGAGCAGGAACATTTAGACCTGATTTTGAAAGACTTATAAAAGATTGTGAAAGTGGAAAAATTAATTTAGTCCTTTCTAAATCTCAATCAAGATTTTCAAGAGATATGGGTGTTATTGAATATTATTTACATAATAAATTTCTTGAATGGGGAGTTAGATTTGTAAGTATAGTTGATAATGCTGATACTAGTATTGAAGCAAATAAAAAATCAAGACAGATAAATGGATTAATTAATGAGTGGTATTTAGATGACTTATCACAGAATATTAAAAAATCTTTAAGAAATAAAAGGGAAGATGGATTATTTATGGGAAGTTTTGCACCTTACGGATATGATAGGGGTGAAGAAGATTACCATAAATTAGTCATTGATCCTGTAGCTGCTGAAGTTGTTAAAAAGATATTCAAAATGTATGCAGATGGATATGGTTATCATAGAATATGTGAATATTTAAACAATAATAATATTTTGCCCAGGTCAGTTTATAAAAAACAAAAAGGTAGTAAATTTGTGTGTTCTAATTGTGATTTAGAAACAGTTAGATGGAATCCTGATACAGTAGCACAAATATTAAAAAACGAAGTATATATTGGTAATTTAGTACAGGGAAAAACAACTTATGTAAGCTATAAAAATCATAAAAAGAAAAGTGTTTCTGCTAGTGAATGGTGTAGAACCCCAAATACACATGAGCCAATTATAGATATGGAAATTTGGAATAAAGTGCAATCAATATTAGGTACACATTATAAGGTTACTAAAACAGGACAAATTAATTATTTTACTAGAAAAGTATATTGTAGTTGTTGTGGTAAAGCATTTATGAGAAATGTTTATAATGTTAAAAGTGAAAAGACAGGACAAAGAGCATATATGCAATGTAAAGGTAATAAAAAATTTCATATTTGCGATAACAATAAATCAATTAGAATGGATAAGTTAGAAGAAATATTATTAAACGCTATAAATGATTTATTAGACAATTATTATGATAGAAATGATTTAAAAAAACTCTATGAAGTCAGAGAAAAACAAGATACAGATAATAATGATTCAGTAAAAGCACTAATAAAAGAAAAAGAAGATTTAAATAAAAAAATAAGTAATAATAAAACTTATTATAGAAATCTTTTTGAGGAAAAAGTTAAGGGAGTTATTTCTGAAGATATGTTTCAGATGATGTCAAAAGATTATTTCAATGAAATAGAAAATATGATGAAAAGAATTGAAATAATAGATAAACAAATTGATGAGTTAAAAGTAGAAAAGAAAGAAAAGAAAAATGCTGATAGCATATTAAAGAAATACAAGCACATAAAAGAACTAAATAAAATTATATTAGATGAGTTTATTGATAAAGTATATATTGGAGAATATGATAAAGAAAATAAAACAAGAGATATTGAAATAGAATGGAATTTTGAGTTTTGAGGTAGTAGTTATGAAAGTAGAAGAAATGCATTATTTTGGTATTCCAATAGAAATAAGAAATTTTTATAGAGATGTATTTGAAGTGTATGAGATAAGAGAGAGATTAGGAAAGGAAAAAGGTATAAAATTTTATGTTTATACTAGTGATCATAATCCTCCACATGTACATGCAATATATGATAAATATGAAATTTCTATTTCGTTACTAGATTTTAAAGTGTTAGCTGGAAATATTTCAAATAAAAATAAAAATATCGCTATTAAATGGGTAAAAGAAAACAAAGATAAATTATTGAATTATTGGAACAATAAAACCATAGTTTCTTCTACAAACTTAACAAAATCTATGTTAGATTCAAAAGAACCAGTAGAAATATAAATAATAATAAATTTGGACTTTTCCGATACCCCGACATGGCGGAGATGATCCGGGAGCAATAAGCGGTTCATTAAAAGAAAAAGATTTAACATTAAGAGCGGCACAATACATGTATAAGAGACTCCAAGAGTTAGGCGTGCCAACATCTATAGTTAGAGATACAGATGAAACGCTAACAAGAAATGAAAGAATCAAAAGAATGACAGATCCATTTGGAAATGGTACCGATGTCATAATAATTTCTAATCACATAAATGCAGGAGGTGGCGAGTTTACTTACCATTACATAATTTGATTGGGTATTAAGGCGACTGTATTTGAACGATTAAGTTAGATAGTATAATTTATCTAGAAATATATTAAATACTGTAGAAATAGTGTTTATTTGAGAGATAAATGCTATTTTTTCTTTTTTGATGATATAATAAATATAACAACAATTTTTGTAAGTATATGCTGAAAGGAAGTAAAGAATATGGAACATTTTGCCGAAAAAACAATCAATATCGATTTACATATTCATTCTTATGCTAGTTTTTATAAGGATGGTTCAATTGTAGATAATTCAAAAATTGAAAATATAGATATTTTATTAAAAGCATTAGAAACTAATAATATAAACATGTTTGCAATAACTGATCATAATAGATTTGATTATGAATTATATACAAAATTAAATGAAAAAATAAAGGAAAATAAGATAGTTAAGAAAAATTTGCCTGGTATAGAATTTGATGTTCAATTAGATGAAAATTTACCAAAATGTCACATTATTGCCATTTTTGATGACTCAGATTTTACAAAACTACAGGATATACCTAAAGTAATTAAAGATTATAAAGAATTATCTAAAGATGAATCTTATACGATGGATGAATTTGAAATATTAATAAAAAAAATTGGATTAAAAACAATATTAATTGTTCATCAAAAACAATCACTAGATAATAAAACGGGTAAGACAGATAGTCTGTCTGCTGCTTGTGATGATCCGTCTTTCTTTTTGAAAACTTGCTATATAGATTCTTTAGAGTTTGGAAGTAATAGAACTGAGGGTATTGTTAAAAACAGCTTAAATGATTTGAATATTGATTTTCCACTGATTACTGGGAGTGATTGTCATGATTGGAATTCATATCCTTATCGAGACAAGAACAATAAAATAGATAGGAAATTTACTTCATTAAAATGTTTACCTACTTTTAAGGGATTGTTAATGGCTATTAGTTCATTTAACAGTAGAGCTAATAGAAATGAAAATCATAACTCCTATTATATTGAAAATATAAAAGTAGGAGAGAAAATGTATCCATTAGTTAATGGTATAAATACTATTATTGGAGATAATGGCTCAGGGAAAACGATGTTATTAAATTTACTCTGTAATGGTAAAATTAGATATTATGATGATTTAGTCAAAGAAAACAAGTTAGCTTTTAATTATAATAAAAAAGATTTCCAAAAAAATTACATAGAATATATTTCTCAAGGTGAAATAAAGGATAAAGTAAAAGATGGGATGCTTTTTAGTGGCTCATCCGACTATTACAATGAGATTTCAACTAAAGCAACTTTTTCTTTAAATATAACTGATTATTTTTCAAAACTTCATAAATATGTAATGCAAAATATTTCTGTTAATGAAAGTAGGGATAAATTAAAAAACAAATCAATAAGTGTCATCCCAGTTAAAGGTAATTTTTATTTGCCTAATATTAATTCTACAATTGATTTATTAGATATATCAGAAGACAATGAAAGAAAGAATAAGTTAAATAATGCAATTTCTACATTGAAAGGTGAATTTAATAATAATAAAGATTATTACAAAAAATTAATGCTCGAAGACAAGATAAATTTTACTATTAAAGAGTTAGATGATATTTATAAAAATATAGAAAATAATTATTTATTGAAAGAAAAGGACAATAAAGTTCGTAGTATAATTACTAAACATTTAAATAATTATGAAACATCATTATCTACACGTAGAACATCTGATGAAAAAGAAAAAAAACAATTATTAAACAACTATAATGATTTTAAAAAATCTATAATTGATTTTATTAAATTAGAGAATAAGGATAATATATTTCCAGAATTTCCTAAAAGAATAAATGGCTCATCAATAAAACAAAAAAGTGGGTATGAATTTACCAAAAAAGCTCTTTATCATAATTCTGATTTAAAAGATGAATTTTATAAATATTGTTTTAATAATGAGTATTCATCAGAAAAAGCAATAAAGAAAATAGATACTGAAGATAGTTATTTGAAAGCTTTAAAAAATTGCTCTTCAATGAAAGAAATAGGAAAGTATAAAATTCAAAGAATACAAGGTTTTATTAATGAATATTCAAAAGAAAACACATTTATTTCAGAAGTACAATCTAAGACAATAGTAGGAAATACGCCAGGTGAAATATCTCTTGTCTATTATAAATTTCAGATTCAAGAACAAGAATCAGATTTTTATGTATTAGCTATTGATCAACCAGAAGATGATATTAATCCAAAAAGAATTAATAAATTTTTATTAAAAATTTTAAGTAATATAAGAGATAAAAAACAGGTTTTAATAGTAACACATAATCCTATGCTTGTTGTAAATTTAGATGTAGATAATGTTATATATTTAAATAAAGTAAATAATAAACTTGATATAAAATATGGTGCTTTAGAGTATGATGAAGACTACTCTATACTTGATTTAATTAAAGATAATTTAGATGGTGGATATGCCGCCATAGAAGGGAGATTAAAAAAATATGACAAAGATAACAATTAACATAAAAATGGATGATAAATTTGATATAGCTTTATTAAATGAAAATTCAAAAAATAAAAAGGAAATAAAATTTTCAGATAAAAATATTAATGCATATGATATATATGAATTATTTGATTATAAAAAAGATAATAATTATCAAATTACATCTAATATTGATCAAATAGAAGATGGAAATGAAAAAGATTATTTTCTAGAAGTAATTAATTTAATCGATTCAATAATAAAAGAAATAAATGAACTAAATAATGATAAGCAACATATTGAAGAGAAAATACAAAGTAATGAGAATGAATTATTTTCTGATTTGAATTGATATTAAATTATAATGATTTGACAATCTATTGCAAGAGATGTAACATGCAATAAATTGGAGGACGAATCTCATGAAAAATGAAAAGGAATTTGTTAAAAAAGATAATAAATTAAGAATGGAAAATGATGCTAGACTGCTTGCTGATTTAATTTGTTTAAATTATGAATATTTTAATGATAATCTTATAGATGTTAATCGTATTTATAGGACATTGCATGACACGGTTAATTATAAAAAAGATGAAGAAAAAAAATAAAAGAACATGCTTTTATATATTTAAGAGTAGATTATGGATTAGAACTAAATAAATAATACATTGTATAAAGAAGGCAAAATAATGATTTATATTACAGGTGATACACATAGAGATTTTTCTCGGATTTATAAGTTGGAAAAAGATACTGATAATATGTTGATAGTAAAAAGATTTTAGTAATTGGTGGAGCATATTCAGTAGATAAACAGTATAGATTACTACATGGATATGAGTGGTTTAAAGATGAACAATTAACAGAAATAGAAATGGATAATATTTTGAATAAAATTAAAGGCATGCATTTTGATATAGTTCTTACTCATACATGTCCATATAAATATGAACCCAGGGAAGTGTTTATACGAGGATTAGCCCAAACTAAAGTTGATAAATCCATGGAAAAGTTTTTAGATGGAGTAGAAAGTAGTATTACTTATGATAAATGGTATTGTGGGCATTATCATATAGAAAAGAAAGTTGATAAACTGGAATTTATGTTTGGTAGAGTAAAAATATTTAATAAAGATGAATACGTTCCTAGATATGATAGAAATGGATATGAAATAGTTAGGGATGCATATAGTCAGAATGAAGTGATGAAAGAAGAAATAAAATGTCCTAAATGTAATTCTAAAAATATATCAGTATTAAAAGGTGATGGATTTAGTATTGTTGGTGCAGACTATATAGCAATTATTTGCAATGATTGTAAAAAAGTGTATGGTTTTAATGATGTTAAGTATAAACCTAACTGTTCTAAAGAGTTATGAATAAGTAATATAATAGATGAAATTTTAAAAAAAATTTCTTTTTATATCATAAAGTAATTACAATTGTAATTACTTTATGATATAATTTATGTAGAGGTTAGAGGTGAGTGGCTTGAAAGTTACTAAATATATAAAGGATTCAGCTCTTATAAGAGATTTTAACAAAGGGCAGTCATCAAAGATGTTTAATAAGGTGAAGAAAAGTAAACTCCCAATGAAAGTTACGAAAAATGGAAAAGATTATGTTGTAATAATGGATTATGATAAATATATTGAAATTGCAGAATTTATGGAAAAATATAATGAAGAAAAAATGAAAAGCATTATTGAAAAGTCTATATAAGATATTTAAAGTTAAAAGAAAAATTGTTATAATAATTTAAAAGACAATCTTATATAGATACAGCAAAATAAAGAAGGTGTAAAAATGACTAAAGAACTGAATAAATCGTTAACAAGACTTGTTGTATCTAAGGTTAGTGATATATCAAGGTTTAAAAAAGAATTTATCAATGGGTTGCATATATTATTAAATGGTAACTATGTAAAATATGATATAGATAATTTAATTTATAATGATAAATCAATTAATATTTCTGATGATGCCTTTCAAAAGGTTTTATCAAATATAAATGAAAAAAGTGAAAAAAGAAAATCTAATGGTGTATATTATACTCCAAATGATGTGGCAAAATATATAATCTGTAATTCAATTATTAATAGATTAATTTTTGATAATAAAAATACACATAATTATGAAGAGTGTATAAAGATTTTATCAAATTTATCTAATGACAAAACAAATCAATTATTATATAAGTTAAAAACTATTGATCCTACATGTGGTAGTGGTGAATTTTTATTAAATATATTTGAGCTTAAATATAATATAATGAAAAAAACTAATAAAATAAATGATAACAATATTTTAAAAATATGTGATACTATACATGGAAACGACATAGATGAAGAATCTACTGATATTTCAAAAATAAGGTTATATTTTTGCATTTCAAATAGATTAAAAAATAAAAAATCATTTGAAAAACTAGCAAAAATTTTAAAAAATAATTTTTATAATTATGATTTTATAAGTGAAAGTAATAAAATTAATAATATGTTTGACTTAATAGTTGGAAATCCCCCTTATGTTGAATATTCTAGATATTCTTTAAAAGAAAAGCTAGTTAATAACTATGGAAATATATATGCTGATGTGATAAGAAACAGTATAGATTTATTAAGTGATAAAGGTGTATTGGGATATATAATACCATTGTCATATACTGCTACAACAAGAATGTCCAAAATAAGAGATTACGTAAAAGAAAATACTAGAAAACAATTTATTTTAAATTTTGCAGACAGACCTGATTGTCTTTTTGATGGTGTTCATCAAAAATTAAATATTTTGATTGCACAAAAAGGAAATACTAAAAATAAAATATATACATCTAATTATAAGCATTGGTATAATGAAGAAAGAAAAAAATTATTAAATGGTAGAGAGGTTAGATTATCTAAATATAATTTTGAACAATTTATTCCAAAAATTGGAAATGATATAGAAGAATCAATATTTGATAAAATATATACTAAAAATAAAAATAATGTTTATGAAATTCAAAAAATATCAGGTAAAGAATTGTATTTAAATATGCGTGCTTGTTTCTGGATTAAGGCATTTACTTTTAATCCCGGCTCAAATGAATACAAAAGTTTTAAATATTCAACTGATATTTATAATTTTGTTTTATGTTTATTGAATTCTAGTTTGTTTTGGTTATATTGGACTATTATTTCTGACTGTTGGCATATTACTACAAAGGAATTAAAATCTTTTAAAATACCTGTTAAAAATATTGATACAATTAAATTTGACAAATTAAGTAAGAAACTAGAAACAAAATTAGAAAATACAAAAAGATATGTAGGTACTAAGCAAGTTGATTATGAATATAAGCATAAATTATGCAAAGATGTAATTGATGAAATAGATGATGAATTAGCAGAAATATACAATCTTACGCAAACAGAATTGGATTATATTAAATCATTTGCAATAAAATACAGATCTGGAGGTGAGTTTGATGATTAAAACTATTGATTTATTTGCTGGATGTGGTGGTTTTTCATGTGGCTTTGAAAAAGCAGGATTTGATATCGTCTCAGCCGTAGAATTTGATAAAGAAATTGCTAAGTCATATGAACAAAATCATTTGAACACAAAAATGATAGCTGATGATATAAAAAATGTAGACAATGATAACGTATTTAAATTTGGTGAAGCAGATATAATTATAGGTGGACCTCCTTGCCAAGGGTTTTCAATGGCAGGATCAAGAATTAGAAACGGTTTTATAGATGACCCAAGAAATTATTTATTTAAACATTATTTTAATGTTGTAAAAATTGTTAGACCTAAAATATTTATATTAGAAAATGTTAAAGGTATTTTGAATTTACATAATGGTAAAATATTTCAAGAAATTAAGAAAATTTTTGAAAATCCTAATAATTTTGATGGAAAACCATACAAAATACAGTATAAAGTCGTAAAAGCAAAAGAGTATGGAATACCACAAAATAGGGAGAGAACCATAATAATTGGTTCACAAATTAACTTTGATTTAGAAACAGAAATTACTAAAACAAAAGAAATTTTAATGAAAAAGTATCCTAACTTTTTTGATGAAGTAACTGTTTGGGATGCGATTTCAAATTTACCTGAGCCTACTGAAAACGGTGAAGTTAGTAATTTAAATTCTACTAATAATTATCAAAGATATTTAGAAACATCGTCAGGAAATACAACAAACCATATAAAAACTAATCACAGCAAAAAAGCTATTGAAAGAATGTCGAAAGTTAAAATAAATGAAAATTATAAAGTGTTAAATGAAAAAATAAAAACTGTACATAGTGGATCGTATGGAAGACTAGATCCTAATGGAATAGCACCAACAATAACGACTAGATTTGATACTCCAACAGGAGGAAAATTTACTCATCCATATGAAAATAGAACAATAACACCAAGGGAAGCAGCAAGAATTCAAAGTTTTCCTGACAATTTTCATTTTTATGGTAGTAAATCATGTGTTTGCAAGCAAATAGGAAATGCGGTACCACCTAAATTAGCTTTCTTTTTTGCAACAATGATAAGGAGGTTATTGAATGAAAATAAGTGCTGAAGAATATTTAAAAACTTTAACTGAAAAATCCGTATGGGTATTTACTAAACAAAAGGTTAGTAGTTTTGATGAAATAATAAAAGTAACAAACTTATTTGATAGTATACCAAATAGAGAAACGACTAATATAGAAGAATTTTTTTCAAAAAATCATTTGGATTTTGATGTTGAAACTGATAGGCATAGAACATTAGTAATTCCACAGTTTTTTGGATTAATTACCAAAACACCATTTTATAAGAGAGGTGGTCAATATAATAAAGAGAAAACCACAGCAATATATGATAAGTTAAAATCTATTAATCCTTTAATAAACAAATATGAATTTAATAAGATTATTACTGAACAGGTTTTAAAGTTAAAAATACATGCAATTATTGATACAGAGAATAATAACGAGGATTACTATATATTGCCAGTAATTTTTATATATAAAGTTTTAAAAGAATTACAACAAAAATATGATATTAATGAAGTTTCAATTGATCACTTGTACACTTATATTATGACATGTAAGAAATATAATCAATGGGAACAAGCTGTTGAATATATAAGACAAAATTCTCCTATATCTGAATATGTTCCATACTATAAAGATTATAGTAGAATAATGTCATTAATTAGAAATAATACAAGGTTATTTATAATTGATTCTAAAAGTATTTCTATAAATCCAAAATTTGATAATTATTTTTATAATAATTTTTTTATTAAATATGATATAGAAGAAATGAATGAGATATTATATCGTGATGTTGATTATTCATATTTTTTATACAATGTTCAGGATTTTGGTATTAATCTGATTGATGAACCTAAAGCGGATGAAGTGATTGAAACAATAGAAGTTAATCCAAATGATGATTTAGTAAAAGTTTTGACTGAAGAAAAAGAAATAATTGATATAGAAAATAGCGAAGAAGAAAAAGATGATAAATATCTTGAAAAAATAGATAATATAAAAGAAGAAAATGTTAATACTGACGTAGCAATAGGTGCACATAAGGTAGCTCCTGCACAAATTGAAAAGGGAAAAATTAGCAAAAAGTATAAAAGAAATCCATTGCTTGGAAGAATTGCAATACAAAATGCATACTATTGTTGTGAACATAATGCAAGACATGAAACATTTACTTCTGCTAAAACAAATAAAAATTTTATGGAAGCACATCATTTAGTTCCTGTTAAATATCAACAAGAAGTATGGGAAAAATACCATATAAATGTCGACTGTGTTGAAAATATTTTATCATTATGTCCAAACTGTCATAGGGCATTTCATAATGGTGCTGATAAAGTAAAAATTGAAATGATAGAAAAGATGTACGAAAAATTGTTACCTAGATATAAATCAATTAATTTTAATATAACTGTTGACGAAATAAAGAAATTTTATAACATAAAAAATAATTATTAGTTTATTTAATAGTTAATGTAAAAACATTATTTGGCATATTTTTGCACAAAAAAGCATTGAAAAGCATCAAAAGGCACAAAAAAGTTAAAAAAAGCAAAAAAAAGAAAAATAAAGCACAAAAAAGCATCGGATATTCATTGACTTATCAAAGTCAAGTGGCAGAATATAGTAAAATAAAATAATTATGCAAAGAGGACTTAGGTCTTCTTTTTTTCATTTTAAGGAGGTGGTCATTATGTGCTATCATCCTATTAATTTTGATATTTTTTTAATAATAGGATGAACAAATAAGAACTAAAACTAAGAGAAATAAAGGAGATATTTAGTAATCATCCTTTATATGAACCTATAAAGTAGGATGAATTTCGTAAGTACGAAATAAGAATAGCACCATAACAATTCCTTATATTATAAGGAGTTTTTTTGTTTGTGGTGCTATCTTCTTATCCTGCTCTAATTAAAAATAGTAAAAATAATAGGACAATCATCCTATTTAGGAAGGAGAAATAGTTTGAGAATATTTAAATTATATTTACCAATAGACTAATTAAATTAATGTCTAAATTTTATAGAGTATCTATTTCTAAAATGATGACAGAGTTATTAGAAATTGGATATTTAGAAATATTAAAAACAAATACGAAAGGAGAGTAATAAATGGATTATGATAAATATGTAAAAATACCAATGTTTATAATTTTAGATAGAAATGTATGTAATAACAATAAAATTTTATATGGAATAATAATACTTTTATCTCATAAAGAAGGCTATTGTTATGCTGATAATAAATACTTAGGTAATTATCTTGGAGTAGGTCCAAGAAGAATATCAAGCCTATTAAAAGAATTAGCAGATAATAATTACATTATTATGGAATATAAACATAAATTTCAAAGAAAAATTTATATTAATGAAGAAAAGTTTACATCTGATCTACCTGAAGATTTTTTCTAAGGGGTTAGATGTTTTTTTAACACTCAAAGGATATATAGTTCAATAATAATATAATAAATATAATATAAAAATTAAATATAATAAATAATTCTAATAATATTATTAGTAATACTAATATAAAAAGAAGGAAAGTAGATATATGTATGAAAAAAATTCAAAAATAATAAGTAAAAACATAAATTTAAATAGGTGGTTTAATTATGGAAGGAGCCTATTTGAATAACATTTCATTTAAAGATCTTATTTTAAAATACTTAATCGAAGAAATATCAAAAGAAGAAGGAGTGCAAACAAAATGATTTGCACTTTCTTAACTTTGATGTTACCATGGACACGTCTTAATACCAAATTAAGTAAGATAAAAGGAGGAATAAATGTATAATACTTACTTAATGGCAAACGATTTTAATGTTGGAATCTATATAAGACTATCCCAAGAAGATAAAGATAAAAAATATGAATCTGATAGTGAAAGTGTAATTAATCAAAAAGAATTATTAAGAGGTTATGTTAAAAATAATAATTTTAATTTAGTTAAAGAATATGTTGATGATGGATATTCAGGAACTGATTTTGAAAGACCTGGATTTCAAAGTATGCTAGAAGATATAAATAATAAAAAGATAAATTGTGTAATAGTTAAAGATTTATCAAGATTAGGTAGAGATCATGTTATGACTGGTTACTACATTGAAACATTTTTTCCGGAAAATAATATAAGATTTATATCTATATTAGAATCATATGATAGTTTTAAAAATCAAGCTAGCAATGATTCATCAACATTTATAATTGCTTGTAATGATTATTATAGTAAACAAAATTCAATAAAAATTAGAAATGTATTAAATGAAAAAAGAAAGAATGGAAAATTTGTTGGAAGTTTGCCATGCTTTGGTTATATGAGAGATCCATTAGATAAAGGACATTTAATACCAAATCCAGATACTGCTCCAATAGTCAAAAAAATATTTAAATGGAGAGCTGATGGTATTGGACATACTGAAATAGCAAATAGACTAAATAAGGAAAATGTAATTACACCTAGTGGATATAAAAAGACTAATTATTCATCAAGATTAATTGATAGAGAGAATTGGAATATTTCTACAGTAAAAAAAATATTAACAAATAGAGTATATACTGGTGATTTAGTACAACATACTCAAACTAAAGTAAGTTATAAATCTAAAAAGAAGATAACATTAGATGAAAAGTTATGGATTATAGTAGAAAATACACATGAACCATTAGTTGATAAAGATACATTTGAATATGTTAATACTTTAAGAAAAAGAAATACTAGAAATTATGAGGTTAAAACGAATAGAGAAAAAAGATTATTAGAAGGTAAGTTATTTTGTAAAGAGTGCAAAAATAGACTTACAGTTCTTTATCGTAAAAAACAAGATTATTGGTCTGTTAATTGCAATAGATATTCTAGAGATCCCGTAAGAGGTAGATGTTATTCGCATTTTTACCCATATAATTATTTGGAAGAACAGGTATTAGAACAAATTAATAAGTATATATCTAAATTAATAAAAGAACTTAATATAAAAGAATTAAATGATGAAGTAGTAAAAAGTATTCACAAGGAAACTACTAACATTGATAAAATAGTTAAAGAATTTCAAATAGAAAAAGAAAAGATTACTGGTAGATTAAAAACTTTATACAATGATAGGTGTGATGGTGTAATATCAGCAGATACATATAAAGAATTAGCAAGTGAATTTGAACAAAAATTAAAACAAATTAACGAAAAGATAGAAGATCAAAATGTTAAAAAATATAAAATTAAAAATAAAACAAATATTTTACCTGATTATACTAAAAAAATAAAAAAACTATTAGATTTAAATAAACCCAAAAAAGAATTAATTGATACGTTAGTAGATAAAATAGTTATAGATAAAGATAGAAATATTACTATATGTTTTAAATATGATATTGTACAAGAGGTAACTTTTAAATATGAAAATAGAAATTTAGCAAGAAATCCGTATGGTAGAAAAGGCAAAAATAATAATTAATGACTACCTTGCTTTTCTTTATAAAAAAATTTATAATATTAACAAGAAAGGAAGAATTGCAGATTGATTGGTGAGTATATGATTAATAGAAAATTAATTAGTGATTTTGCAGATATTATTGGTAATTTAACAATTGCTGTTCATTTAGAGTCACTAAAAGATGTAAAGGATGATTATGAGGGTGTGCTTGATGAATTAATAAAATGGGTTAAATATTATTATGAAAATAAAAATTTAGATATTGTTTCTTACGAAAATTCATTAAGAATACATGATTTGTTAGATGAAATAAGAAATGAGTTGATACCTAATAAATCAATAGGAATAGAATCAATGTTATCAGATAATATTTTAATTAGATATGAAGTAATTATTAAAGAAATAAATAATGAAAGAGGTAAAAAAAATGGGTAAAGATGAATATGGACATTATGTTAATGATGAAGGAGTCGAAATAAGAACTTCTACTGACAAATATGGTAGAGATCATATTGATATATATGACAGTTGTCCAGCTGAAAATCCAGATCACGGGTCTATTCATATTAATTATGATAGTGATACAGGAAAAGGAACGATTGTTGATACAACAAGTGGAGAAAAAGAAACTACGGATACAAGTTGTTATTTAACAACTGCTTGTATGAGACATAAAATGGAAAAATTTGATGACAATTGTGAAGAATTAATGATATTAAGATGGTTTAGAGATAAATTTGTTTCTAAAGAAGACATTGAACATTATTATAAAACTGCACCAACTATTGTTGACGTCATCAATGAATCTGAAAATAATAATGAGATATTTAATTTTATATATGAAAATGTTGTTAGTGCATGTGTAAATGCTATAAAAAGTGGAAATTATGAGTTTGCTTATAATAGGTATAAAAATAGTGTCTTAGCTTTAGAAGAACAATTTGCAAGACCCGCTTTAGAAAAAAGACTTGTTAAATCTTTAAAGCTAGGTATATAAGTAATGTTAAAGATAAATAATAAAGAATATAAGGTTTTAACATCAGAAATTAAATATGTTAATGCCACTCATAATGCAAGAAAAGGATATTCTATTTTAGTATCATTAGATATAGAATTAAATAATGTTAAAGGATACATTAGTTTTTATGTGGATTTTTTCGAAGACAAACATTTTAAAAATATAAAAAATAGAAAATATATAGAATTACCAACAGAATTAAATTCTAAAATAACAATGATAGAAATATTTGATACTGCTAATTTTATTGATTTTATTGATAGTGAGGTTAATTTGGAATTTGGTAATATATATAATAATCAAATTGAAATGAAACTAAATATAAATGATGAATTAATAAAATTGGAATATAAAGGATTACTGAATATTAAATAACAATAAATTAATCGATGACTTTTATTAACCATCGATTAATTTTATTATAGGTAACTAAACTCACCAGGTGGCGAAGGTGCGGAAGTAGTCTATGCCCTTAGAAACTCAGATACATTAGCCAAAAATATACTAGAGGGAATAGGTAGTGAAGGACAACTAATGAGAAAGTATTATCAACGAAGATTACCTGAAAATCCAATGAAGGACTACTATTACATTCAAAGACTAACAGGTGATGCAGAAACTTTGCTAGTAGAATATGGCTTTATTGATAATCAAGCAGATGCTAGGAAACTTCAAAACAATATTGAAGACTATGTAGAGGGTGCTTTAAAAGCAATTGTTGAATATGCTGGATATGAATATAAGGAGCCATCCTCAGGTGATGACAATGGTGATTATTATACCGTCAAAAGAGGAGACAGTCTTTGGAGTATTGCCAATAAATATAATACAACGGTAGCCGAATTGGTTGAAACTAATAACTTAGGTTCAAACACTTTACAAATCGGTCAAGTACTAAGAATACCTAGAAAAAGCACAACGCCAAATGAAAACACTACTATTTATGTTGTGAAAAGGGGAGACAGTCTCTGGAAAATTGCTAATGATTATGGTGTAACAGTTGATGTCCTAAAAGAGTTAAATAATTTAACAACCAATGGCTTACAAATAGGCCAACAATTAATTGTCCCAGCTCAGGCAAGCGACACTCCAGCTAACGAAATAGTCTATACTGTCAAAAAAGGAGATAGCTTATGGACTATTGCCCAACAATATAACACTACAATCTCTGCGTTGAAAACCAGAAACAATTTAACAAGTAACGTTTTAAGTATTGGCCAACAATTAATTATTCCATCTTCTACTCAAACACCATCAAATGACTCTAACAATACTCAACCAGCAGAAAAAACATATGTGGTACAACGCGGAGATAGTTTATGGTTAATAGCTAGTAAAAACAATACAACTGTAGATGAGTTAAAAAGATTAAATAATCTTACTTCTAATGTTCTTCAAATAGGCCAAATTCTAAGAATACAATAATTGTTCTTAATTTACCAGAGTTATTCACAAAAAAAGTGGATAACTTTTTTATATTGCAATTTATTTAAAAAAAACTCTAAACTACCAAATTATCTGTTATAATATGATTATAAGAATAAGAGGAGGATGTTTATGAATAATCAAGAAATAAATCAAACTGAGAAATTAGAAAATACGAATATAATGCCAACTAATTTACAAGCTAACAGTATTACTCCATCTAACATTATTCAAACACCATCTAATAATGCTTTAGAGCCTATTATTCCAACACAAAAAGCAGCAGAAATAGCGTCTCCAAAATCAGAAATAGTTAATACCAAAAATGTTGTATCAACCATTACCACTCCTGCAGAAGAAGAAATCCTAAAAAATGTAACTAAGGGGAAAAAGGGAATTCATATATTTTTTCTATTTCTAGAATTAATAGGTATTGGGCTAGGTATTTATTTTATAATCAACTGCAATGAAAAGTATAATACTTACACAATAATCGGTGCTGACCTAAGCTCAAAAACTAAAGTTTACAAAGCTGGTAAGCCATATTATCATGCACAATATGTATATAAGGTAAATGATAAAAAATATTATTATGATTATCCAAAAGATTTTTCAACAGATCCGGATCCAATAATTCAACTTAGATATAATCCTCAAAAACCAGCACAACTATTTTCAAATAATGAATGGATATTTTCTATAGGTTTAACTGCCGGTAGTACAATTCTTTTATTTATTACTATAGGTATACTTATCTCAATCACAGGGAAACGTGAATCTAAAATTGTTACCGTCATAGTTGAGGATATGCTCACATGCGTAGGTGGAAGAAAAATATATATGAGAAATATAGATACCCCTATAGATAATGAAAATCCAGCAAAGACCGAGTATTACTCATATTACACAAACAAAATTAATGAATTTCCAATCGGCTCAAAAATTAAGTTTAATGCCTATAAATATAATGAAGTTTTAACAACCGAGGTTTATAAAAATAAATTTACAGCTATGACTATCAATGAATTTAAAACCAGTGATTTTATTCACTTAACAAAATGAGGAGGTACCTATGCCACAAAAGAAAGTCCTAAAATTAAAACCTAAAACAAAAATTATCTGCAAAATTTTAGCGATAATTATAATTGTTCTTGCTGTCTTTTTAGGATATTATCTACATTCAAGAAATGAATTAAAAAAAGCAGGCTACTCAGATGTTGCCATATCAAACATTTTAAAAAAATTTAAAAAGAGCTATGCCTTAGATAACCCAGACAACAAGACTTTAAATAAAGCTTTTGAAAGTTCTGCATACAAAGAAGAAAATCTAGAATATTACAAGCATATAAAATATCAAAATCAAAAAAATATAATTCAGAACATAAATAAATTAATCAAAAAAAAGTATAGTACAAGAGATATTTCTATCATTTTAGCACATGGTAATGACAAAAGTGTTTCTGATTTTGCCAAGAGACCAAAAGTAAAGTATCTAGAAGAATTTTATAGTTATGATTTTGCAAAACTTGAGAACTATGATAGATATGTAAAGTATATGGATGAGGTTGGTGATGATGAAGAGACAACAGTTATCAAAGTAAATCTTGATTTAGATAAATCACCTTACCAAGATGCAATTAAGGTTACTGATAAAACAAAATTAGTTTTAGCTAATAAGCATCATTATTTAGGAAAAGAATACATTCCAAATAATTTAACAAGCATACCACAAAAATATACAATAGATGGAGATGACAATACAAAAGGTACCAAGGAAGCCGTAGATGCAGCAATTAAAATGATTGAGGCAGCTAAAAAGGAAGGCTTAAATCTTTTAGTTAATTCCGGTTATAGAAGTTATACTGATCAGGAAGAAACATATAACACTTATTTATCTCTTTATGGTGAATCATATGTTGAAAGATTTGTGGTGAAAGCTGGATATTCAGAACACCAAACAGGATATGCATTTGACTTTGCTAGTGGAAACAGTAATATTTTCCAAAATTCACAAGAATATCAATGGATGATAAAAAACAGTTATAAATATGGCTTCTGTTATAGATTTTTAAGGAGTAAGGAAGAAATAACGGAAATAAGACATGAGGCTTGGCATTTCCGTTATGTTGGAACCAAGGCCGCAAAGATTATGGATAAAGAAGAATTAAGTTTAGAAGAGTACTATGCAAAGTATGTTGAAAAATAAAATAAATGATTAATCTATTACGTAAAAGTAATAGATTTTATTTAAAAATTCTTTTTTAGCAAATAAAAATATGCTATAATCACTATAGAATAGGAGGGAGTATTATGTATCCATTAGGAGAACAATTTTTAGTTGACTATCGAAGAGCAAAATCAGATTCTAAAGCTTGCATAGTTGGTAAAAAATATCGCTTTTCTGTCATAACAGAACGAGTAATTAGAATAGAATATAGTCCAAATGGAACATTTGTAGACCTTCCCAGTCAATTAGTTCAAAATAGAAATATTGGTCTTCCTGCTTTTACTCTACGCCAGGACCAAACATTTCTGGAAATAACAACAAAATATTTCAGTTTATCATATATAAAGGAGAAGCCATTTGATGGTACAAATATAAATCCCACCAAGAATTTAAAAATAACTCTTTTAAGTAATGTTGATAAGGATAGACAAAGAGACTGGTATTATAAGCATCCTGAAGTAAGAAATATGAATGGAAACATTTCAGGTTTTGACATTCCCTTAAATGATAGGTTTAAAAGAGGCCTATATTCGCTAGAAGGGTTTGCCTCTTTTGATGACAGTGACACATATCTTTTAGATAAAGATGGAACTCTACTAGAAAGACCAGCTGGAAACATAGATATTTATGTTTTTATGTATGATAAAGATTTTAAAGAGGCTCTAACAGATTATTTTAAAATAACTGGCTTTCCTGAACTGTTACCAAGATATGCCCTAGGTAATTGGTGGAGTAGAAATATTACATATGATGATAAGAGTATTATGGAATTAATCCATAATTTTGAAAAAAAGAGAATACCACTTTCTGTTATTCTTTTAGATAACGATTGGCATTACAGAAATGTTGGTGATTTGAAAGACTTAAGGTCAGGCTTTACTTTTAATACTAATTTATTTCCAAAACCCAGTGAAAGTATAAAAAAAATCCATGAAAAAAATATTAGAGTTGGTTTAGTAGTTGATCCTACTGAAGGCTTTTACCCACATGATGCTTATTATCAAAAAGCAGCTGAGTATTTAGAAATTTCTAATAACAGCGTCATAAAGTTTGATCCCCTAAATCCTAAAATATTAGATGTGTATTTTAAGGTATATCTTCATACTTTAGAGTCATTAGGTGTTGACTTCTTTTGGAATGATTATAAAGGTGATAAAGATGTTAGTAAAATGTGGAGTATGGTTCATTACATGTATCATGACTCAGATAGAAACGCTAATAAAAGAGGTCTTGTTTTATCAAGAGGTTCTATTATTGCACCACAACGTTATCCAGTAATATATGGAGGTCCAACCGAAATAACGTGGGAAGCTCTAGCTAAAGAGACTTTCACATATATAAATGCTTCAAATATGGGAATATCTTGGTTAAGTTTAGATGTAGGGGGTAATCACGGAGGAATAGAGGAAAGCGAACTCTATATTAGACAGGTACAGTTAGGTTGTTTTTCACCAATTTTAAGATTTCATGCCGCCCGCGGACCTTACTATAAAAAAGAACCATGGGTATGGGAAGCTAAAACAACTAATATTGTTGCTGACTATCTTAGACTTCGTCACCGCCTCATTCCGTATTTGTATACAGAGGCCTACAATTATTCTAGAGTAGGAATTCCAATCATCCAACCATTTTATTACAACTATCCTTGGTGCTATGATGATGAACTTTACAAAAATCAATATTACTTTGGATCACAATTGTTAGTGTGTCCAATTCTGAACAGAAAAGATGACTTGATGAGCCGTACAGTACACAGATTTTATATGCCAGATGGAATATGGTATGACTTTTTCACAGGAAAAAAATTTCCAGGTGGAAAAAAATATGTTTCATTCTTTAGAGAAGAAGACTATCCAGTCTTTGCTCATGCGGGATCAATAATTCCGCTATCAAATAGAAGTGACAGAAATAACATTGGTTTAGCAACAGAAATGGAAATTCATATTTTCCCAGGAGTAAGTAACATGTATACATTATATGAAGATGATGGTATGACCTCACTATATAAAGAAGGATATTATCTAAAAACATCAATTGATTATAATTATCTTCGCAGTAACTATACAGTTATAATTCGTTCAATAGAGGGAAAAAGTGGTATAGTTCCAGATAGAAGAGATTATAAGTTAGTATTTAGAAATACAAAACAAGCCGAAAGTGTCAAAGTAATGTTTAATGACCAAGTAATAAATGGTACATACACCGTAGATGGCAATGACTTTATAGTTTATTTGAAACAAATACCAACAATAGGTCAATTAACTATAAACTGTCGAGGAAAAGATATTGAAATAGACGCCGTACGTGTTATAAATGATGATGTTAATAGTATCTTAATGGACTTACAAATAAGTACATATTTGAAAGAAGACATTGCTAATATCATATTTGGAGATAAAAGTATCCAGAAAAAACGTATCGCTATTAGAAAGTTAAAAAGCAAAGGTCTTGCCAAGGAACATATCAAATTATTCCTAAAACTACTTGAATATATTGCTGAAGTTTAGTATACTAACACTAATTAAAGTTTTAAATATTGGTAATAGTATTAGTAAAGAAATATCTTTAAAAGAGAGTTTGTGTGTGGTGAAAACAAATAAGATAACTTTATGAACTTGATTATCTAAAAATATATCGGGTAAGACCGTTAAATCTAGTAAGATGCACATACATTATAGTATGTGAATTAAGGTGGTACCGCGAATAATTCGTCCTTAGATTTATAAGGGCGTTTTTATATGTAAGGAGGAAAAATGTTACAAAATATAATCCTATTTTTATTGACATTTATAACTATATTCTTAGTTTACGAAATAATGTTCATAAAGGAGTATAGATATAATAAAAAAATTAAAAAAGGTAAAATAAGTAAAGATGACAATCGCAAAGAACCAGTAGAAGTCCGGCTATTAAAGTCATATTACAAGGTTGACATAGATGAGTTAAATTATAGCAGTGTGCTGAATACTATTGCTTTTATATCTAGTTTAGATATGGCCATAATTATAACAGTAGCGTGTCTTGTAAAAATTGGTTTAATCCAAATTTTAATAGCGCTGATACTGGTTATTCCAATCATATATTCAAGCTATTACTTATTAGCTAAATATTATAAATATAAGATAAATAAAAATAGTATCAAACATAAAAATAAAATCAAGAAAGGAACAAAATAAAATGAGTAATTATACAAGTATCGAAAAAAAATGGCAAAAATATTGGGAAGATGAAAAGGTATTCGTTGCGGATAATAAAAGTAGTAAACCTAAGTATTATTATCTAGTAGAGTTTCCTTATCCATCAGGCGCAGGACTTCATGTAGGACATGTTAGAAGTTATACTGCTCTAGATGCCCTAGCACGTAAGAAAAGAATGAATGGATATAATGTTTTATTCCCAATGGGATGGGATGCTTTTGGAGCACCAGCAGAACAGTATGCTATTAAAAATCATATTCATCCAAGTGTTGCTGTTAAAGAAAATATTAAAAATTTCAAGAGTCAAATTAAATCAATTGGTCTATCAATTGATTGGACAAGAGAGTTCGCAACTACTGATCCAGAATATTACAAATGGACTCAATGGCAATTTCTAAAATTCTTTGAACACGGAATGGCTTATAAAGCAAAGAAAAATATTAACTGGTGTCCAAAGTGTAAGATGGGACTATCTAATGAAGACTCATCAGGTGGAGTTTGTGAACGTTGTGGAACAGAAGTAGAACAAAGAGAAAAAGAACAATGGATGCTTAGAATGAGTGATTATGCAGAAGATTTAATCACTGGACTTGATGATACTAAATTCCAAGATAGAATAAAAACAGCTCAAATCAACTGGATAGGTAAATCAACAGGAGCAGAAGTTAATTTCAAAGTAAAAGAAACTGACGAAGATTTAGTAGTATTCACAACAAGACCAGATACTCTATATGGAGTAACTTTCATGGTTGTCGCACCAGAACATCCAATAATAGATAAGAATAAAGATAAGATTTCTAATTTTGATGAGATTGAAGCATATCGTGAAAAGATTAAAAATAAAACAGAATTCGAAAGAACTCAAGTAAATAAAGATAAGACAGGTGTATGCATAAAAGGTCTTACTGGAATAAATCCAATTACTAACAAAGAAATTCCAATCTATATTTCAGACTATGTAATGATGAGTTATGGGACAGGAGCTATCATGGCAGTACCAGCACATGATGAAAGAGATTATGAATTTGCTAAAAAATTTGGAATTGATATAGTACCTGTAATTGAACAAATAACAGGAGAAGTAAAAGAAAATGAAAAACATAAAGAAAGTATTGTCGCCGTTTTATATGATGAAAAACAAGATAAATACTTAACAATAAACTGGGGTGATTTAGGAGGAAGACTATTTGTAGGTGGTACACGTCATGACAATGAAAGTGCTATAGACTGCGCAATAAGGGAAATAAAAGAAGAAACAGGTTACACTGATTTTGAATTTGTTAGAGAAATATTCCCAATTAATCATCACTATTATGCTTATAATAAAAACCAAGCATATGAGATTAATTCAACCGGACTTCTATTCAAACTTACTAGTGATGCTACTCAAGAGGTAAACTTAGATGATGATGAAAAAGACAATTTCAAAGTAGAATGGGTAGATGAAAAGACAATAAGAAAAGAAGTAATGGACGAATTACACATTACAACATTCACTAATTTATTAAAGCCTACTGCTTATACTGGTGACGGTAAAATGATAAATTCTGGAGTATTAAATGGATTAACTAACAAAAAAGATTCTATTAAGAAAATGATTGAATACCTAGAAGAAAATAATTTAGGACATGAAAAAGTAAATTACAAATTACAAGACTGGATTTTCTCACGTCAAAGATTCTGGGGAGAACCAATTCCACTAGTATATTGTGAAGATTGTGGTTGGGTTCCAGTAAAAGAAGAAGATCTACCAGTTAGACTTCCAGATGTTACAAATTATGAACCAACAGATGATGGTGAAAGTCCACTTGCCGCAATCACTGACTGGGTAAATACAACTTGTCCACATTGTGGAAAACCTGCTAAAAGAGAAACTGATACTATGCCAAACTGGGCAGGATCATCTTGGTATTGGTTAAGATATATGGATGCTCATAATGATAAAGAATTCGCAAGTCAAGATGCCTTAAAATATTGGGGTAAATTAGATTTCTATAATGGTGGTATGGAACATGCAACAAGACATTTACTATATGCTAGATTCTGGAATCAATTCTTATATAATATAGGACTAGTACCAAATAAAGAACCATTTGAAACAAGAGTAAGTCATGGTATGATTCTAGGAGAAGGCGGCGTTAAGATGTCAAAATCACTAGGAAATGTTGTCAATCCTGATGATATGGTAGCTTCATATGGTGCAGATGCTTTAAGAACATATGAAATGTTTATTGGTGACTATGAAAAGGAAGTTGCTTGGAGTGAACAAGGACTTAATGGATGTAAAAGATTTATTGATAGAGTAGTTAGAGTTGGAGAAAAAGTAACTGCTAAAAATGGTTATTCCGAAAAATTAGAAAGTCTAATTCATAAAACTATCAAGAAAGTTACTGAAGATATAGATACAATGAAATTTAATACAGCAGTATCAGCTCTAATGATTTTACTAAACAAATTTGAAGAACAAGAAGAAATAACAAAAGATGATTATAGAACATTCTTAATACTATTAAATCCAATTGCGCCACATATAACTGAAGAGTTAAATGAAAAATATGCTTTAGGTGAGGCAATTTGTAAGAGTAGTTGGCCAAAATATGATATTGCAAAGACAGTAGATCAAGAAAAAGAAATCGCTGTTCAAGTAAATGGAAAAGTTCGTGCTACAATTACAATAAATATTAATGAAGATGAAGAAAGTATTAAGGAAAAAGCCTTAACTGCTGAAAACGTAAAAAATCACACAGCAGGAAAAGAAATAGTTAAAGTAATAATTATCAAAGGAAAGATAGTTAATATTGTAGTTAAATAGAAATGTGTAATAAGTCACATTTCTTTTTTTCAACAATTTTTGTGGATAAAAAAGTTTATTATAGTAATAGGTGATGCTATGAAAGTTAAATTATTTGATTTAGAAGATGAAAAAGATTTAGAAGAAGCCATAAACGATTTTTTGGAAGATATGAAAGGTGAATTATGGGATATTAAATATCAAGTATCTTCATCAATTTATGGTGAAGAACAAGTTTATTGTTTTTCAGCTATGGTTATATATTATTAATATTTACATTTACCAAAAAAATTTTTTATGATATTATTGTAATACATACAAAATATGGGAAGTGATTACATTAATGAAAAAAGGCAATAAAAAAACGAGACAATCAAAAGAAGAAAAGCACAAAAAAGTTCTTACTAAAAATAACTTTATCCAGGGTGCTTTTATTTCAACATTAGGAATTGTAGTTAGTAAAATTCTAGGTATTGTATATGTAATACCATTTCATGCAATAGTTAAAGAACAAGGTGGTGCTCTTTACGGCTATGCTTATACTATTTATTCTCTATTCCTAGCGCTATCATCTGCTGGAATACCATTAGCAATTAGTAAAATAATTAGTGAGTATCAAACATTGGGTTATTATAATGCTAAAGAAAGGGCCTTTAAAATAGGAAAGCAATTATCAATTGTACTAGGATTAATTGCTTTCATAATATTATTCATTTTCGCACCAGAAGTAGCTCACCTAATTTTAGGCGATTTAAAAGGCGGTAACACCATTGAACAAGTAACCTATGTTATCAGAGTTATTTCAACGGCTATTTTAGTTGTTCCTATACTAAGCATTTATCGTGGCTATTTAGAAGGACATAAATATTTAACTCCAAGTTCTATCTCCAACGTTATTGAACAAGTAGTTAGAGTAACACTAATCATATTGGGAAGTTATCTTTCTATGAAAGTTTTCCACTTATCACTTGAAACAACAGTTGGTATAGCTGTCTTTGGTGCAACAGCAGGAGCCTTAATTTCGTACTTTTATTTACTTGATATTACCCATAAAAGTAAAAAAGAATTACAAGAAAAACCTTTAAAGGTAAAAGAACCTAAGATAACAAATAAGGCAATAGTTAAGAAAATATTTATATATGCCTTGCCATTCATCATGATTGATATATTTAAGTCCATGTATGACTTCATAGATATGTCAACAGTAGTAAAAACAATCGGTGATATGTCAAATTATTCAACTAAAGATGCTGAAAGTATTATGAGTGTCATTTCGACATGGGGATCTAAATTTAATATGATTATTAGTTCCGTTTCAACAGGAATTATTGTAAGTCTTATCCCAACATTAACGGCAAGTTTTGTTGTTGGTAATCAGAAAGACATTAACAAAAAAGTAAACCAAACTTTCCAAATACTTCTCCTATTTACAATGCCAATGACTGTAGGTCTAAGTATGTTAGCAAAACCTGTCTGGATGATTTTTTATGGTCCAAGCAAATTCGGTGCGCCAGTTTTTTCATATTTTATCTACGTTTCATTATTTATGAGTTTATATACAACTGCAGTAACTATTATCCAAACATTAAAAGACTATAAAACAGTATTTATTAGTTTACTTGTAGGTGCAACCCTAAAATTACTTCTAAATGTTTCTTTGATGAATAGTTTCAATAAAATGGGATTACCACCATTCTATGGTAATATAAGCGCTACTATTATAGGTTATTTAGTATCTCTAATTATATGTTTATACGTTTTACATAAAAGATATAAAATTAACTATGAAGTTACTGTAAAAGAAATTTTCAATATAACATGTGCTACAGTAATAATGGGTCTAGTATTATTCTTATTAAGATTTGTTATCCCAGAAGTATCAAGTAATAGACTAGTAAATCTACCAATTATAGTTGTCTATACTTTAGTAGGAGCTATAATATACTTTATAGTAATTTATAAGAGTAAAACACTTCATACAATATTTGGTGAAAATAATTTGAAAAAGATAACAAATAAGTTATTTAAGAAAAGGTCAAAGGGAGCAAGTAAATAACATGTCAAAAATATTAGTTAGCGCTTGTTTAGGAGGTTATAATTGCAATTATAAAGGTGAATCAAATTTTCAAGAAGATATTTATACCTTAATAAAGAGTGGTAATTGTATCTTAGTTTGTCCGGAAGCACTTGGAGGAATGACTACTCCAAGAAACCCTTCAGAATGTATTAGTGATGAAAAAGTAATAAACAACTTAGGAGAAGATAACACTTCATTTTACTTTAAAGGGGCTGCAGAAACTCTCAGAATAGCCAAGTTATATAATTGTAAAGTAGCTATTTTAAAAGAAAAGAGCCCATCATGTGGAACTAAAAGGTATGATGGAACATTTAGTAAAAGACTGATTGATAAGAATGGAATTACTGCAAAATTGTTAGCTGATAATGATATAAGAGTCATATCGAGTGATGACCATGAAAGTATAGAAAAATTAATAAACCAAATAAAAAATAGGAATTTTAAGTAACTCCTATTTTTTGTGTTTTATATTTTTTATCCCATGATATAGTGAAAAACTTATTTTATATGTGTTATACCAAAATTTACTTATAATTAAATCAAATTCTCCAACTAGCTCTACAACATGTCCACCAAAACTTTTCTTGAATAAGTATAATCCATATAATGGGTTATCTTCTCTAAAGTCTCCAGTAATACCATAAAAATTATATCTTTTATAACCATTCTGAACGGCATACTTAATGCCATCAAAATGAAGAGTATAAGCAGATTGAAATTGCATTAGAGAAGCAAGTGAACCTCCATATAAAGATAGTACCTCATCTCCATATACTAGAAATAATATTCCTCCCAGTAAAGTTTTATTTCCATATTCTTCCTTATATTTTTTAATTTTATCTAATTGTTTATTTAATCTTTCAATACTTTCTTCATCCTGTTTATTTCTTTGCTCATATTTCTTTTGATTCATTTTCAAAATATTATTAGATTTCTTATCTATTCTATCTTTTAATTCTTTTCTTATTAGATCTAATTCATCTTGCGTATTTTTTTCATATAAATTAAAATCAATTTCAGCAACACGTATCTTTAATATTCCACTATCATGTAAACTATCCCACATTTTTTCATAATATGAAAGTGGTCTATCAACAAATTCACGTCTATCGGATGTATGTTGCATAATATCTTTAAATTTAGGCAACTCACTACGTTCAATTTCTCTAGTAGTAATGCCACATTTTTCATTTTTTCTTAATATTTGACGAGTTTTAGATTCCATATCCTTTAATACTTCATCCATATTTCTATCTGTATTAATGACATGCATCCATCTAGGTTGTAATGTATCTTGCATAAGATTAAATCCAAAATGTTTATATCCCAGCCTCTTAAGGTTATCAACAACAATACTATTATCAAAGCCACCTTGAACTAGTTTACCATCATTATCATGTTCCTTATAGGCAACATAAGGATCTATCTTTACAAATATACCATTATTCTTTTTCACAAATAATTTTATTTCTTTAGTAAAATTCTCTAACGTCTTATAGTCCTTATAATCAACTAAAAAACCTCTAGGAGAATAAAACATATATTTATTAAACAAAGGTATTTTCTTTGCTAATAATAAAGCGCACCCACAACTTTTTCCATCATCATCTAAAGATACATAAAAGTGCTTCCACCCATTAACAGACTTTAAATTAGCCCATTCCATTGTTTGGTGAAATGTAATTTGCTCACTTTTATCAGCCAAATTTTTAAATTCCTCTTTACTTACTTCTATTAACTTCATTTTCAATCACCTTCTTTGATTTTTTTCTTACTATCTTCCTATACAATGGAACCATTTTTGTAAAAACAAAATACATAAGCGAATTGGTAACATAATCGAACTCTCCTAAGAATTCTACATAATCGCCACCAAATTTTTTCTTGAATTCATGCAATCCCATACGGGGATTATCTTTTCTAAGGTCACCAATAGTACCAAATTGGTCATAAACTCTATAGCCTTTATTTTTACAATACTCTAAGTGAGTTAAATAAGTGTAGTAATTAGCGTAAGTTTCTGTAAGTATATTTTCATTACCTGCATATAAAACCCATGCTTTATCAGCATACTCAATAATCATATGTGCATTAAGGATTAGCTCATCACCATACTTTTCTAATACTTCACTGTACTTTTTGATATCACTTTTAACCTTATCTAACTGATTATTAAATTCTTTTAATTTGTTTTTAGCACTTTTACCCATATTTTCTTTAGGCAATTTATCTATTTCTACTTGCAAGCTATCTTTTCTTTCATTTAATTCTTGTAATATTTTACTAGGAAATATTTTTCCTAAAAATAAGGTCATGTTATTATCTTCATTATACATTTTGTAAAGGGTTTTATAATAACTACTATCATATGAAACAAAGTCTTTTCTTTCCTCAGTAATCATCATCAATTGACAAAATTTATCAAGATCTTCATCTGTTCCTATTGAAACTTCACATCCTAGTTTAATAGCTTTATTTATTCTTTGCTTTGTAGTTTTAGAAAAGTGATCTTTAATAGTATCCATATCTTGTTCTAAATCAATTCTAAAAGTAAAGCGTGGTTGCATTGTTTCAAAATTTTTCGTAAATCCTAAATGTTTATAACCATTATTAGTAATCATTTCAAAAATTTTAGTAGAGTTATATGGTAATTTAACTTCTTCCTCTAAATAATTTTGCTTTTTTCTTATAATATCTGGATCAATTTTTAAAAATATGCCTTTTTTTGCTTTAATAAATTTTACAATTTCTTTAGTAAATAGAGAAAAAGTTTTTTCATCAGTGTAATCCAATACAAATCCCCTAGGAGAATAAAAATAGCTATATCCCAATAGTAACCTTTTTTGTAGGAGCAAGGAAGATGCAATTATTTCATTATCTTCATTCTTTAATCCTAAATAATATGGAAATAAGCCTTTTTTGGCTTTTGCAAACTGTCCCCAAGCATATGATTGTAAAAAGTGAGATTTATACTTATTGTTTTTTACAAAATTTTCGTACTCTTCCTTTTCTAGATTTGCTAGTTTATACATGTTAATCTTCTCCTTATCTATTTATTAGTATAACATAATTAGGTAATAAAATATAATAAATAACAAAAAAAGAGTCCAAAGACTCTAAATCATATATAAACTGCCATTATTTGTTCCTATATCACTACTTAGTTTAGAAGAGTAATTAGTTTTTTCTTCCAATTTACAAACTTTTTTCTCTAACGAATTAACCTTGCCTTTAAGCTGAAGTATTTCCTGCTCCATTTCTTGTATTTTCATCATTGGGTCAAATCCCATTTGTGGCATATTGACTGGGAAATTAACACCATTATTATACATACCATAAGGATTATAATTCATGTTTTACAGTCACTCCTCTTCATATTGTATGCTAAAATGAAAAAATATGTTAAAATAAGATGAGTGTATATTTAGAAAGAGGTAAGAAATGCGTTTAAGAAATATAAAAAACAAAGAAGAAATCATTAAAAATTCTCCTTATATAGTAGAAAATAGTGAAGAATACAAGGGAAAATGGAGTAAATTATTTAATAATAATAATCCAATATATATTGAAATAGGAATGGGCATGGGAAAGTTTATTAGAGAAAATGCCATAAAACATCCTGATATAAATTTTATAGGAATAGAAAAAGAAGACAAAGTTTTAGCGCGAAGTCTTCCATTAATTAAAGAAAATATTGATAATTTAAAAATATTAAGACTTAATGCTTTAGAAATAGATAAAGTTTTTGCAAATGAAATAGATAATATATATTTGAATTTTTCTGATCCATGGCCTAAACTTCGACATAATAAGCGTCGTCTTACAAGTAAAATATTTCTTGAAAAGTATGAACATATTTTTAAAACAAACATTACTAAAACTATAGAGCTAAGAACAGATAATGAGGAACTTTTTATTTACTCTTTAGAAACTCTAAGTACAGCAGGGTATCATTTATCTAATATTACATTTGATTTAAATGCAACAACCCCTGAACGTATAACAACAGAATATGAAGATAAATTTAGTGAAAGAGGCAATAAAATTTATTATCTAAAAGCTAGCAAGTAATATAAAAATTTGGTATAATTACTAGATAGAGTAGGTGAAAATATGAAAAAAAGATACATACTTTTATTCGCCATATTTCTAGTCATGGTGAGTGGTTGCAGTATAAAAAAAGCAAATTATGATAGTATAGATGACATTATAAATAATGTTTTATTAGAAAAACCAACTTCCAGTAACACATCGTTTAATGGCTATTCATATTATATTCCTAATACATTAAAAATAGAAAATAAGGAAGAATATAATACTATACTTTCTGATGAGTATAATAATAAGTATTATATCTATGTAGACTCAGTAGGATACTATAATAAAGTAGTAAATACTTATAAAGAAGATAGTAATAGTTATTATTCAAAAAAAATTACTTCTAAAGGTTCAAAAAAAGATGGTTATTTAGAAATAAATGAGGTAAAAGGTAAATATTTTGTTGAAGCTGTCTATAATTATGGTAAAATAGAAGTATATACTAGTAAGAGTCATTTGAACAATACCCTTATAAATCTAAGTCAGGTATTATCATCACTTAAATATAATGATAAGGTACTAGCAACCATCATTGGTGATAATGTTTTAAATTATAAAGAAGAAACTTTTAACATATTTACTACTAAAAAGAGTACAACAAACTATCTAGATTATATTGAACAATATGATAAGAGTAATGATAAAAATAATAATTTAGAAGACAACGATCAAATAGATATTAATAATGATGACGAGTAGAGAGGTGTTTTATGAAAATATTAGATAAACTAAAAAATGCTCTTTTTGAAGAAGAGTATGTTGAAATAGAAGAAAAGCCAAAAAAGGTTAAACCAGAAAAACAGAAGAAAGAGCAACTTAAGAAAGACAGTTTTCATAAGGAGGAAAAAAAATTTGTTGAGGAAAAACCTATAGCAAAAAGAATTGTTCCAACTGAGAAAAAAGAAAACTCTGTAGAAAAGGAAGAAAAAAATGAATTCATTAGAGATAATGAATTTACTAAACCAAAGGAAGAACCAAAATTTACCATTGTTACTGATGAAGACCTAACAGTTGATGATACTAAATATCAAAAACCACCAGTAGAAAAAGAAATTATATCTCATAAAACTCGTGAAACTATAAAAAGAGAAGAATTATACAATAATAAAGAACAAAAAGAACCAGAGGTAAAATTATATCAGGCAAAAAAAACAGAAAGCTATCTAGATAATTATACTCCACATGAATATGGAAAATATGAGAAAAAGAAAGAAAAAGAGGTGTTTAAACCATCTCCAATAATTTCCCCAATTTATGGTATAGTGTCTGATACTGATCAAGAAGTTAGAGAACAAAAACAAGAAATTAGGCTTACAAGCGCAATAAGTCATGAAAAAATGGATTTAGATGAAATCAGAAAAAAAGCTTTTGGAGATTTAACTGATGATTTAAAAGATAATATTAATTATGGACGTACTACTACAGTTGTTAAAGAAGAAAAAGAAGAACCTTCTAATTTACTTTTAGATTTAACAGACGAAGCTAAGGCTCCAGAAATTAGTAATGTTACAATGGGTGATGCCGAAGAATACTTCGAAGATTTAGGCCTTGAATATAATAAAGACTATATTGATTCGTCAAAAACAACAAGAGTGGAAAAAAACGCTAATCTAGATCAAGAAAGAAAGGCAATTCCAGTTACAGATGGCCAAAATAGTAGTACAATTTTAATAAAAGATAAAAAAAATGAAAATGAAGTAGAAACTAACAAAGACAAAGAAGAGAAACCAGATGACTCTAATCTCTTTGATTTAATTGATTCAATGTACGAGGAATAAAAGGAGAAAACATGGAAACAACAATTTTTGTATTACAAGTATTATTATATATAATTGGAATAATATTATTAGTAGTACTAACTATATTAGGAATAAGATCAATTCAAGTTTTAGATAAAGCTGATAAAACGATTGATAATATTAACAATAAAGTTAATTCCTTAACAACTCTGTTTAACACCATTGATAAAGTTAGTATAGGTGTCTCATATGTTACAAATACATTTGTAGACAAAGCAACCAGTGCAATTTCTAAAATATTTAGATCAAAAAAGAAAAAGGAAAGAGAGGAAGATATATATGAGTAAAAAAGGATTAGGAAAGTTTGTAGCAGGAGCTGCTGTAGGAGCAGGACTTGGAATTTTATTTGCACCTAAAAAGGGTACAGAAATTAGAAAAGAATTAAAAGAAAAAATTGATGATTTATTAGATAAAATCAAATCTCTTGACAAGGAAGATATTCAAAAGGAATTTGAACAAAAAATAAATGAAATAAAAAAGGAATTAGAAGATTTAGATAAAGAAAAAGTTCTAAAAATAGCTAAAAAGAAGGGCGAAGATATCAAAGAACAAGCCCAAAAATTAGTAGATTTAGCTGTTGAAAAGGGAACTCCAGTATTAGAAAAAGCTGCTAATGAAGTAAGAGAAAAGGCAATTGATGTAACAAAATCAGTATTAGATAAACTAGAAAAAGAAGGAAAATAACTTCTTTTTTTTATAAAATTGTTTGAAAAAATCTAAATTAATGTTACAATGTAGGTGAGAGAAGTAAATAGATTGGGACGATTGTTTATTTTTTCTCTCACTAATTGGTAAATAAATATTAATATTTTTTAATGATTAATGAAAAGTAGAAAATAACATTTTAATTTAGAGATTCTATGGTTGGTGAAAATAGAAAAAATTTATTTTTGAATTACACATTATGAAAAAAAAAGTTTATCGCTTTAAGATACTAAGTGCATAGTTTACTATGAATTAAGGTGGTACCGCGAGCTGTTCGTCCTTATTTGGGATGAACGGCTTTTTGTATATAAGGAGGAAAAAATGACATTATTTGAAGAATTACAATGGAGAGGATTAGTTAAAGATATTTCTGATCCTAAAATTATTGATATTATTAATGAAGGGAAAGCTACATTTTATTGGGGAACGGATCCTAGTGCCGATAGTCTTCATATTGGACACTTATCAAGTCTTTTAGTAGCTAAGAGGCTTGAGCAACATGGACATCATCCTATTCTTCTAGTTGGTGGGGCAACAGGACAAATTGGAGATCCACGTCCAACAACAGAAAGACCTATGATTACTAAAGAAGCAGTTTCAAAAAACTTTGAAAGTTTAAAAAAGCAAGTAACAGATTTATTTGGGTATGAAGTAGTTAATAACTATGATTGGTCAAAAGAAATAAACTTTATAGATTTTCTAAGAGATTATGGAAAGTTTTTCAATATAAACTATATGCTTGATAAAGATATTATTAGAAGAAGATTAGACACTGGTATTACTTATACAGAATTTTCATATATGATAATGCAAGCTCTTGACTTCCTACATTTATTTGAAACAAAAAACTGTGTTCTTCAAATGGAAGGATCAGACCAATGGGGAAATATTACTGCTGGTATAGATTTAATAAGAAAGAAAACAGGAAAAGAGGCCTATGGTTTTACAGTTCCTCTAATAACTGATAGTACCGGTAAAAAACTAGGTAAGAGTGAAGGAAATGCTATTTGGTTAGATAAAAATAAAACATCAAGTTATGAACTATATCAGTTTTTCTTAAATGTTGAAGATTGTATGGTTATTGATTATTTAAAGAAATATACTTTCCTATCAAAAGAAGAAATTGATAAATTAGCTGAAAGTACTGAAAAAGAGCCAGAAAAAAGATTAGCGCATAAAACATTAGCTAAGGAAATAGTTACATTCTTACATGGTGAAGAAGCATATGAAGAAGCTCTAAATATAACCAACAGTCTATTTAGTGGAAACATTAAAAATCTATCATCTAAAGAAATAATGCAAGCCTTTAAAGGATTGGAAGCATATGAAATAAATGAAGCAAAAAATATTATTGATCTATTAGTTGAATCAAGCATTTGCAGCAGTAAAAGAGAAGCTAGAGAGTTTGTTCAGAATGGTTCAATATATATTAATGGTGAAAAAACTAACGATTTAGAGACAATAATAGATAAAAATGTAGCCATAGATAATAAATATATTATCATTCGTCGAGGTAAGAAAAAATATTTTATGGTTGCCTTTAACGATTAATTATAAGGAGTACTAAGATGACAACGATATATCTAGTCAGACATGGAGAAACAGATGAAAACAGTAAAAATATTATTCAGGGACGCAAAAATACGCATTTAAATACTAAAGGAGTACAAAAAACAAAGGAATTACGCCAAACAATAATATCTTTAGGCGTTGATATATGTTACACTTCGCCACTTTTAAGAACATTAGAAACAGCCTTCGGTTTAGTAGCCGACAAAGCTTTGATAATAAAAGATGATCGCCTTTTAGAACGAAATATGGGTATATTTGATGATAAAAATATTAAGGAATATAATCCTGAAAAATATTGGGACTATAATCTAAACTCATCAGATGATGGAGTAGAATGTTTAACTGATTTATTTGAAAGATGTCAAAACTTTTTAGATGATGTTATTATTAAAAATAAAGACAAAAAAATATTAATAGTATCACATGCCTCAGTAATAAGGTGTATGCATCATATTTTAAGAAATACAAATTTAAATAATGAAAAACTACATATTCCAATACCAAATAGTTATTTTGAAGTTGTAAAAATACCAAAATCGATAGCAACATAAATTAACATAATTTAAAATTACATCATTTTTGGAGGTATAAATGAATATAGAAAAAAATTTACAAATGCTAGTAAAGGAACAAGAGGCGTATGATAACAATCGTAGCGTAAGCTTTTATCAGAATACATATCACAAATTTGCAGAATTTTATATAGATAAGCTTCTAATTTCTCCTTCTAAAAATACTAATGCAGAAAAACTTCTGAATCACATAGATGTTATTCTAAAATATACTGGCGCATATAGTCAGGATTGGATCACATATCAATCTATGTACAATCAAAAAGATTTTCTTGATAAACTTAGTCAAAATTTAGGCCACTTTCAATTTCCCAATTATATATATGAAATTTTTAATAATCTATGTCATACAATTTCTAATGATGAAAAATCCCAAATAAAAACTCAAGATGTATTTAACCCAAAAATGTTAAATGCACTGCTTGATTTAAAAGCCAATTCCACTACTTATAGTAAAATATATACCTTTATGAATAAAAGCCAAAAAAAAGATTTTTTATCTTTAATGGCTAATAAAAATACACCAATTGATCTTTCATCATTTTCATTAGATGATGAAGAAATAAATTTAATAAAACAAAATATTTTAAAATTTGCAGAACTAACTCCTAATTTATTTTCATTAAGGGAAAAGATATTCAAAAAAGATGAATATTCGTCAGAAATTGAAATATTAAATAAATATATTGATAAAAATCCATCTCGTTTTATTGATGGAATACTTAACAAAACCTTTTTTGGACATACAAGCAGTAAGTATAAAAATTTGCAAGAATTAGTATTATTAATAATTCAAGATATCTGTAAAAATGAGAAACAAGAAATATCAGCTACTCAATACATAAAAGCAGGAAGTTATTCAGCAGCCTTTAGTATAGGAGACAAGGTTATAAAAATAGGAAAAAAACGTAATACAGAAAAATTTCCAAATAATCCATACATAGTAGCGCCTTTGTTAAGAAAGAAAATTGATATAGATAATCAAGTATTTTACATTGAAGTAGTTGAAAAAGTTGATACCTCGAACAAAGATATAACAGAAGAAGATATGTATAACCTTTATAAGAATGTAAGAGATTTAGGATTAATGTGGAACGATGTTGCCATAAGAAATGTAGGTAGATTATTAAAAGATAACATTATTCATTGGCAAGGTAATTTATCCCCAAGTGATAAAGCATTAGAATTGGATAATAAAAGAGGAACAATAATTCTTAACAAAGGTGACTTGGTCATTTTAGATGCCGATTTTATATATGATGAAAACGAGGAAAATAAAAGTTATGCTTCAAATAGTCTACCTCTTCAAAGAAAATTTGAAAAAAGATATCAAGAGGAAATTAAGACTAAAGAATTAGTTGAAGTATTAGATACTGAAGATCAAAATAGTGCAAAAGAAGATAAAAATTTCTTGAAATAGTAAATTATCTATTTTAAGATTATGAAAATACAATTATATATGATCATAATTACTTAAGACTCAATATGTATTAATGATAAAACCCCAATCGAATTTTATATTCAATTGGGGTTTTAATAACTTATTTTACCTTCAGTTTTCTATTGACAGGAAAAAGCAACACTTTATCATAAAAAAATGAGGTTAATAAAATTAACTTCATTTTTAAATTATTTGTTATAGAATTCAACAATTAGTGATTCATCAATATCCATATTTAACTCATTACGTTCTGGATATCTTACATATGTACCACTTAATTTACCAGCATCAAATGTAACGAATTCAACACGCTTAGTAACTTTTTCTAAAGCCTCTTTTACAGCCTTATGATCGTTAGAAGCATCTTTAATAGCGATTACATCTCCTGGTTTACATCTGTATGATGGAATATCTACTTTCTTACCATTAACAGTAACATGACCATGGTTAACTAATTGTCTAGCACCACGACGTGTAGTAGCAAAACCAAGACGGTAGCAAAGATTATCAAGACGTGATTCCAATAACTTTAAGAAGTTATCACCATGGATACCACTCATCTTTCCAGCTTCATTAAATGTCTTACGGAATTGTTTTTCATTAAGACCATACATAAAACGAACCTTTTGTTTTTCTTTTAATTGTGTACCATAATCTGATAATTTTGCTCTACGATTTTTACCATGTTGACCAGGTGCATAAGGACGACGAGCTAATTCTTTACCAGTTTCACTAATAGAAAAACCAACACGACGAGCTTGCTTGTAACTTGGACCAGTATATCTTGCCATATTTTTCTCCTCCTAAATTTTTTTTACACATTACATTAAACAGATTAGCCGTATCTTAGGGAGTCTTTCTTAATTTTTTCGCCCAACAGCAAAGGTTACTAAAAAAATCTACGAAAAACACATTAAAATACTCTAATCAAGCTGTTAAGCCGTCTAAAGAAATATGCACTATAGATTATAATGTTTAAAACAAGTAATGTCAAGGATTTATCACAAATTATAGATATTTTAAAGAAAATAAAGGAAATTAAAATTATCTTAAAATACAAATTTTGTAGAAAAATATCGTATAGTTGTGGTAGAATATAAATATACTAGAGGTGATATAGTGAAAAATAATGTAATATTGTATATCTTAATATTTTTGGCGATATTTATCACATTCTTTATAGTAACACTAATAATCTTAAAAAAATCCAGATTAAAAAAATATAAAAATATATTAGATGAATTAGATTTAGAAAAGAACCTAATTTCATCTATTCCTATTTCTCTAGAACTATCCAAGGTAGAACCTATAATAAAAAATGAAGACTTAGAGAGTAAATATAAAAAATGGGAAGATAAAAGTGATGTTATAAAAAATGAAAGAATTCCTAAAATAGATGACATGTTAATTGATATTGATACATTCATTGAAAAAAGAGACTTTGAAAATTGTAACTATCGTATTGCCAAAACAGAACTTGAAATATACAAGGTAAGAGAGGCAAGCGAATCTCTCTTAGAAGAAATAAAAGAAATTACTCTAAGTGATGAAAAGTATCGTAGTATTGTTACCAAGCTAAAGACTAAATATCGTAAATTAAATAGCGAATATCAAGAACATAGTAATTTATATGATGAGATGCAAGATGCTATAACACTACAACTAGAAAATATAGAGAAAAACTTTTTAGGCTTTGAAAGTGCTATGGAAAATAATGAATACACAGAAGTTGTTCATATAGTTAAAGCTCTAGATGCTATGATTGAACATATGGGAATAGTTATTAAAGAAGTACCAGATTTAATTTTAATGGCTAAAGAAATCATTCCTAAAAGAATAAAAGAAGTCGATGACGTTGTTAAAGAGATGGAAGAAAAAGGCTATCCATTAGAATATTTAAATATTGATTATAACGTTGAAGAATCAAGAAAAAATATCAATACTATTTTAGACAAAATAAGGGTTCTTAACCTAGAAGATTGTATGTTTGAATTAAGAACTATTTTAGATTATTTTGACTCCCTATTTATAGATTTTGAAAAAGAAAGACTAAGTCGAAAAGTATATGAGGAATCAGAACACGACTTTGCAATAAAATTAAAGAAAACAGAAAAAGTAGTGAATGATGTCTTTGAAGAATTAGAAACAATAAAAAATAATTATGATTTAAGAGATGAAGATATAGATTCTATAGAGGAAGATAAAAAAATATTAGTAGTAATTCAGGATGACTACAAAAAATTATTAGCTAAATTAGAAAGTAAATCTACGCCATATTCTTCATTACATAAGGAAATCGAAGAATTAACAGTACGCCTTAAAAATATGTCAGATAACTTAGATGTTACACTAAATTCATTAGGTAATATGTATGATGATGAACAAAGAGCCCGTGAACAACTAATTGAAATAGAAGAGTTTTTACAAAACAGTAAGAGAAAAATTCGTAGTTATAAACTACCTGTAATTACAGATAACTATTTTGTAGAATTAAGTGAAGCAAACGACGCAATTAAGGAAGTAATAAAAGAATTAGAAAAAAAACCAATCGTTATAAAAACATTAAATACCAGAGTTGATACAGCAAGAGACTTAGTATTAAAACTATATAATACAACAAACGAAATAATTAAAACAGCAGAATTAGCTGAAAACTGTATGGTTTATGGTAATCGTTTTAGAAGCAGTTATACCGATATTGATCGAGGTTTAGATGAAGCTAGAAAGAGTTTCTTTAAGGGTGATTATAAAAAATCTCTAGATGTTTCCATAAAAGCTATTTCCCTTGTAGATAAAAATTTCTATCAAGAATTAGTGTCTATTTATGATAAATAGTTAAATGTACATTTCGTACATTTTTCTTGTTTTATAATCAAAAAAATAATATAATAAGAGAACTTGGAGGTAAATATGAATCGTTTAATACTAATAAAATATGGAGAATTAACTACTAAGAAGGGAAACAGAAATTTCTTTATAAAAACACTAACAAAAAATATAGAACACAAACTAAGTAATTTTAATATAAAAATAAAAAAAGATTTATCACGTATGTGTATATATTTTAATGATTGTGATCTAAAGAAAATAATTGATACTATAAAAGATATATTTGGGATTCATGCGTATCATGTTGCTTATATTACAAATACTAATATAGATGATATAGCAAGCACTGTATTAGAATTATTAAAAGAAAAGAAGTTTAAAACTTTTAAAATTGAAACTAAAAGAGGCGATAAATCTTTTCCACTAAGTAGTCCAGAAGTATCAAAAAAATTAGGAGGACATATTTTAAAAAATATTCCTAATATAAATGTTGATGTTCATAATCCAGAAGTATTAGTAAAGGTAGAAATAACTGCTACAGAAACATACATTTATCTTGATTCTTATAAAGGTAGTGGAGGATATCCTGTAGGAACGCAACCACGAGCATTACTAATGTTAAGTGGTGGAATTGATTCACCAGTCGCAGGGTATTTAGCTATGAAAAGAGGAATTAAATTAGACTGTGTATATTTTGAAGCAATTCCTCATACAAGTATGCAGGCAAGAGAAAAAGTAATTGAATTAACAAAAAAATTAGTAAAATATACGGATTCTATTAATTTACACATAGTAAATTTTACACCTATACAAGAAGAAATTTATAAAACTTCCGATCCTAATTATGTAATAACTATCATGAGAAGAATGATGTATAGAATTATGGAACGTCTTGCGAAAAGAAACAAAGCCTACGCAATTATTAATGGTGAAAGTATTGGTCAAGTAGCCAGTCAAACTCTTGTAAGTATGAGAACTATTAATTCTGTAACAAACTTTCCTGTTATAAGACCAGTAGCGTGTCTTGATAAATTAGAAATTATAGATATAGCCCAAAAAATAGATACATATGAAACAAGTATTCTTCCATATGAAGACTGTTGTACTGTTTTTGTTCCAAAGCATCCTGTTATAAATCCTAATATGTATACATGTGAAGAATTAGAAAAAAAATTTAATTTTGAAGAAATGGTTAGCGTTGCAGTTAAGAATACTATGACTATTAAAATCAAGGATATTGATGACGTTAATGATTTGTTATAATTTTCCAAAAAAAAAATAGTATGAAAATTTCATTCCGACACAGTCTAATAGTGTAGGAGGTGAAATAATGACAAACAAAAGTAACTCTTCAATGAAAATGCAAGTTCCTGGTGCTAAACAAGCTATTGATAAAATGAAATACGAAATAGCTAATGAGTTTGGTGTTAACTTAGGACCTGATTCTACTAGCCGTGCAAATGGTTCAGTAGGTGGTGAAATTACACGTAGACTTGTACAAAACGGTTTAAATCAAGTTAGTGGAAGTTATTCAAATAAATAAGTAAAATAACTTATTCGATAGGCGACGAGCCTATCTTTTTTTGTTAAAAATTTATTCTATTTGAAGAAACAATATTCTTTACTTTAATCTTAATAAATATTATAATAATTATTAGAATAGAAAAAGGGTGGTTATAATGGAAGATATTGTTATTAGTAGTTATAAAGAACAATTAAAAGAATCGGCTTTAAAAGCAGAAGCTGTAAAATCTGCCGGATTTGATATAGTTATTGACGAATTAGAAAAAAGAGATATTAAAACAACTAAACTAAAAGAGTTTTTCGAAAGACTTATGAATAGCAATACCAAAGAAGAACTAAATAGATTAACTCCACGTGAATTGTCAGAAATAACAATCGATATCAATAATCAAATCACCAGAGCCTTAATAGTAAAAGCAGAAATTGCCGATGCTTTAGTTCGAAAATCAAAAATTGTTGCTCTTTCTAAAAGTCCTAATGGAAAGATCAAAGACAACGATAATTATATAAGAGTTGGAACTGCTCTTGCTGAAGAAATTACTAAATTTGGAATAGCTGATGGTATTACCACTTGTATCACCACATATTTTAAACAAAAAAGTTATCAAGCTGAATATCGCGAAAAAATAATAGAAAAACAAAAAGAACTAGGAATTTATGATGCAGAACAAAAAGAAGAAAACAGAAGAAAAATCAATGCAAGAATGGAGACTGAGATTTTAACAACTAAGGAAAGTCCTAAGGATAAACTCTTAAAAGAAATACTAAAAAAAGAAAATATAAGTGACGAAGATACTGATTTTAATACTGCTAAAGAAAAATATCGTCAATCAGTAAATGAAAGAATGCAAAGACTATTTGGATCTAAGTAGGTGATAACATGAAAAATAAAGAATATGAAATACTATTGTCCAAGTTTTATGATTTAGATATCGAAAAAAAGAAAAAAGAAATTTATGAGGAATTAGAAAGAATAAAATCAATATTAAATATTGTATTGCAGTTTCAGGATGACCCTAATAGTAATGATTTTATTCCATATGATCCTAATAATACTGACAATGAAGCATCAAACTTGGTAAAAGTTTATAATAATATATTAATGATAGAAGAAAGTTTAATAACTTATCTAAGGGATAAAGGTTATTAAACTCTTTTTTCTATGAAAATTTATAAAAATATAGTATAATATAAAATGTGAAAAAGAAATGAGGTTAATTTATGAAAATAATGTCAATAAATGCGGGAAGTAGTTCCTTAAAATTTAGTTTATTTAACATGGATACAGAAGAAGTAATAGCAAGTGGATTATTTGAAAGAATTGGTATTGAAAATGGACACTATGTTATTAAATTTAATGGTGAAAAGATAGAACAAAATATAGATTTAGAAAATCATGAAGCAGCAGTTAGAATTTTAATGGATAAATTAGTAGATCTAGATATTATCTCATCCCTTGAAGATATAGATGGAATTGGACATCGTATTACAGCTGGGGGAGAAAAATACGTTGAGTCTGTTGTGATTGATGATAAAGTAATTGAAGATTTATTTGAATTAAAAGACTTTGCTCCTCTACATAATCCAGCTCAAGCAACAGCAATTAAAGCCTTTAGAGAAGTTTTACCTAATACTTTAATGACAGCTGTATTTGATACAACTTTCCATCAAAGTATGGATAAAGAACAATATTTATATGCAGCACCATTAAGATGGTATAAAGAATATAAAGTACGTAAATATGGAGCACATGGAACATCTCATCGTTTTGTAAGTGAAGAAATAAGTAAAAAACTTGGTAGACAAGACTTAAGAACGATAGTTTGCCACGTTGGCAATGGTGGTTCAATAACTGCTGTTAAAGATGGTAAGTGCATTGATACTTCTATGGGATTTACTCCTCTATCAGGTATTATAATGGGAACAAGATCTGGCGATATTGATCCATCTATCTTACCTTACGTAATGGAACGTGATGGTTTAAATGTCGGTGAGGCCATAGATGTTTTAAATAAACAATCAGGACTACTTGGAATGAGTGAGAAAAGTAGTGATATGAGAGATATTATTGCTGGTATGAATGAAGGCGATGAAAAATGTCTTTTAGCCTTCAATAAGTATTGTAGAGCAATCACTAATTATATTGCCCAATATTATGTTCTATTAGGTGGCGCTGATGTCATTTGTTTTACAGCTGGTGTAGGTGAGAACAGTATCCCAACAAGAGCCAAAGTTTGCGAAAATCTTGCTTGCCTAGGCATTAAGATTGATCCAGAAGCAAACAATGTATTTGGAGAGTTTAAAAAGATTAGTACTCCGGATTCAGCAGTTGAAGTATATGTTGTACCAACAAATGAAGAATTAATGATAGCAAGAGATACCTTATTTCTTAGCAAGAATAATTAGAACGGTGTGATTAAAAATATGTACAAACAAATATATAAGTACATCAAAAAATACGATAATATAGTCATTGCTCGTCATATAGGTGTAGACCCTGATGCTATGGCTAGTCAAGTCGCTTTAAGAGATTCTATAAAATTAACATTCCCTGAAAAAAAAGTTTTGGCAGTTGGAAATGGTAGTTCAAAGTTCTCATATATTGGAAAACTAGATAAATTAGAAGAACTAGAACATGCTCTTTTAATAGTTGTAGATTTACCAGACAAAAAAAGAGCTGATTCGGTTGATTTTTCAAAATACGATTTTATTATTAAAATTGATCATCATCCATTTATAGAAGACTTTGGTGGTTTAGAATGCATTAACGACAAAGCCTCATCAGCTGCTGAAATCATAATGGATTTACTTGAAAATACTAAATTAGAATGTAACAAACAAATAGCTGAGACTCTATATTATGGCCTAATAAGTGATTCTAATCGTTTCCTATTCAATACCTGTGGGCCTAAAACTTTTGAATTAACTTCTATCTATTTGGAAAAATACAAATTTGATATTAAAGAATTATATCAAAATATGTATTTAAGGCCTCTAAATGAAGTAAGATTAGAGGGGTATATAGCCGAAAATATGATAGTTACAGATAACGGAGTAGGATATATAGATATCACTAATGAAATTATTAACAAATATAAAGTTGATAGTGCCGCTGCTGGAAATATGATTAATAACTTCAATTTTATTCAAGAAGTATTAGTATGGGCCACTATTACAGAAGACGTTAAAAGTGGTTTAATTAGAATTTCTATACGTTCACGTGGACCAGTCATTAATAAAGTTGCCGAAAAGCATAATGGTGGTGGACATAAAATGGCTAGTGGTGCCAGAGTAGAAACATTTGAAGAGGCCCATCAAATTATGCATGAGTTAGACAAAGTAGCTAAACAATATATAGAAGAAAATCATTTGGAGGAAAGTTATGACAATTAAAAGTGCAGACCTTGAAGTCTTGGCGACAAGAAGAAGTCAATATCCAGAAGGCGCTAATGCTGAGTTTTTATTAGTTGGTCGTAGTAATGTAGGTAAAAGTAGTTTCATTAATACTTTATTAAATCGTAAAAATTTAGCTCATACTTCATCTAGACCAGGAAAAACACAAACCCTAAATTTCTATTGTGTAAATAATGAGTTTTACTTAATTGATGTTCCTGGGTATGGTTATGCTAATGTTGATAAGAAAACTCAACAAAAATTTGGAATGATGATAGAAGAGTATCTTGAAAAAAGAACGCAACTTCGTAGAGTATTTATGCTAGTTGATTTTCGTATCAAGCCAACCGAAGACGATCTTTTAATGTATAATTTCCTTAAATACTATAATCTACCAGTAACTATTATCGCTACTAAGGCAGATAAAATAGGCGGAAGTAAAAAAGAAAAATGCCTTCGTCAAATAATGGATACAATCGACTTAGTTGTAGGTGATGACATTATCGTATTCTCAAGTGTTACAAAATTAGGAAGAGAAGAAGTCCTAAAAAAAATACAAGACTTATTGGAAGAAACCATTTAAGTCTTTTTTCATATCATACAGTAGGTGATAATATGAGGATTGAAATTATAGATGATGGGATAAAAATATTTATTCAAAACGGGTTTATAAAAAATATAGATTGGGATGATAAAGAACAAGTAGTAGAAAGTATCAAGAATTTATTTAATAAAATAAGAAAGAAATACCATCTTTATATAAAAGGATTATATAAAGTTAAAGTATATCCCAATAAAATAGGAACTTATATAGAAGCCATACAATTAGAAGAAGAAAGTTACACTAATGCTGACTTAGATTTAAGAATCATTCTTGTCCTTCAAAAGGAACTATATTTAAAAATAGATGATTCCTCATTTGTAATAAATACTGATCTTCCTTACTTCTATAAAAATAATAGTTATTATATTGATGTTGACAATATAGATGATATAACTCCTTATATTGAGTTTGGAACAATTGTCTCAGAAGAAATATAAAAAAATGTCCTAAGACATTTTATAACACAATAGCAATCATATTATTTGATCCTTTGTTAACTATCTTTGATAATGTTTGTTGTAATTTAAATCTTATGTTATCTGGCATGAGATTTATTTTTGATTGGATTCCTTCTTGAACAATGTTATCTAGACTTCTACCAAATATTTCACTTTGCCATATACTAGTAGGATCTTTCTTATAGTCACGCATCAAATAATCAATAAGTTCTTTACTTTGAACTTCACTACCTATAATAGGTTCAAAAGTACTTTCAACATCAACCTTGATCATATGGATTGATGGTGCAACAGCTTTAAGTTTTACGCCATATCTAGGACCTTGTTTGATAATTTCAGGATTTTCTAATTTCATATCATTTAATGAAGGAACTGCGACACCATAACCAGTTTGTTTAACCATTTTTAAGGCGTATTTAATATTATCATATTCTCTTTTTGCTGTTGAAAAATCCTGGAATAATTTAAGTAAATCTGCTTTATTTTGTACATCTATATTTATAATATCAGCTAAAGTTTTATTATAAAGTTCACTAGGGGCAGTTAAATTAATAGTAATAATTCCAGTTCTAGGATCAACCTCAGAAACATATGCCTTTTCTATTTCTTCACAATCTACAAACTGGGTAGTAATATTTTCTATATCTCTTAATTTATCAACTTCTACAATACTTTCCTTTATCATTTCTATATATTTCTTTTTTAATGGATTATCATAATCTAAAATAGCAATCCACTCCGGCATGTTAACTTTAATTTCTAATACTGGGAACTCATATAAAGCCTCTCTTAAGATTTTATACATGTCAATTTCATTCATATTATCAACATTCATAGGAATAACAGGCACACCATGTTCTTCTTTAATTGATTCAGCAAGTCTTAAAGTCTCTGGTAGAGTAGGATGAGTAGTATTTAACACTATAATAAATGGTTTGTTTATACTCTTAAGCTCTTTTATAACTCTTTCTTCCGCATCAATATAATCTGATCTATTAAATTCACCAATTGATCCATCTGTAGTAACAACTATTCCAATTGTCGAGTGATCCTTTATTACCTTTTCAGTTCCAACTTCCGCCGCCTCAACGAAAGGAATTTCCTCATCATACCAAGGAGTTTTAACCATTCTAGGTCCATTTTCATCCTCTAATCCCTTAGCGTTATTAATAACATATCCAACACAGTCAATTAATCTCACATTACAAGTAAAATCATCTATTTTAATTTTAGCTGCATTATTAGGGACAAATTTTGGTTCTGTTGTCATAACCATTTTACCCTGAGCAGACTGTGGTATTTCATCTAATGCTCTTTTTTTCTCATACTCATCTTCCATATTAGGAACAATTAAAGTTTCCACAACACGTTTAATAAAAGTGCTTTTACCTGTTCTGACCGCTCCAACAACACCAAGATAAATATCTCCGCCAGAACGTTCAGCAATATTCTTAATAATTTCTAATTTATCCATTTGCTCTCTCCTTTATTCAATTTAAGTCTATGCTAGCAAAATAAAAAAATAACATAAAACATTCATATTTAACAATATATTGTAATTAGAATTAAAGATGTTATAATTATAATAGGTGAGATTATGAAAAAAGGTAGGAGTAAAATATCCATAAAGTATGCATTAATACCAATTATATTATTTGCGTTTGTAATAATACTTGGTAAATCATTTGCGATACAAGAGGAAGTAAAAAGCATTACTATAAAAAGTACAGATCCAAGTTATGAAAATAAAGAGAAGGCAAGTTACAAGGTAGACAAAAGTGCCGAATGGATTGATGTAGGAAAAGCAAGAATTACATTTAAATATTCAAGCATCCTAAAAGAAAAATATAAAAATAAAGATATTATTTTTGTCCTAGATACATCAGGTAGTATGGCGGGAACAAAACTAACAACTATGATATCGGATACCAAAAAGGTTGCTAAGGAAATATTATCAAATTCTGATAATAGAATCTCCGTCATATCCTTTGATGATGAAAGCTATAGATTAAATGATTTTAGTAATGATTATAATTTAGTAGAAAAATCAATTGATAATATGTATGGAGGCGGTGGAACAAGTTACTACGCACCTCTTAAAGAAGTAGATCAAATTTTAAACTATTATAAACGAAGAAATGATACTGATACTATTGTTATGTTTTTAAGTGATGGATATCCATGTGTAGACATGCCTAATGAAGTAGGTGAATATAAGTACTTAAAGGAAAAATATCCCTACCTAACTATTAATGCTGTACAATATGAAGTCAGTGGTAGAGTAATTAAAGAACTTCAACAGATAAGTGACTTTCAGTATATAGCCAATAGATCTAATCTTATTGACGTCATAAAGAAAGCATCTACTGTTCCAGAAGCATATGATAAAGTTGAAATAACCGATTATTTAGAAGATAAATATTTTGAAAAAATAGACACAAAAAGTGTTACCATACCATATGGTAATATTCAAATATCAGATGAGGGAAATGGTCAAAAGCTAACTTGGCAAATACCAGCTAATACACTAAAAACAGGGGATACTACTGAGTTTAGTATTGATGTTAATTTAAAAGAAGAATATAAAGGTAATTTATCAAAAACTATTTATGCCAATACTAATAAAAAAGAAAGTATTATGAGTATTCTAAAGGAGAAAAAAATCTTTGAGAAAAGTAGTAAATCTCCTGTATTAAAAATAGGATATAAGGTTACTTATGATGCTAATTTACCAAGTGATTGTAAAATTGATAATCTTCCAGGTGAAGAATATTATAATGCCTTTAGTAAGGTAAAACTAAAAGAAAATCTTAGTTGTAAGGGTTATAGTGTTACTGGTTGGAAGATAATGAATCAATCAACATATAATGTTAATAATACATTTATTATGCCAGCAGAAGATGTCCTAATCAGAGCTATTTGGGGAAAAAATAAAATTGTTAAATCCATGGATGGAAAAGTGGAAGAAAAACCCAAGGCTATTATTAAAAAAATGTATGAATATAATAATCTAGGAACCGGTAGCAATATCACTAAAATCGTTTTTCAAAATGAACTAAAAGAACCAGAAAATGTAATTAGTTCAGAGGATATATCAACTGATGGAAATGGTTTAGTAATGAAATATATAGCATCCAATGGGGATGGCACTAATACAGTATATATTCAAGCTAGTGGTAAGATTTATGCGAATGAAGATAGTAGTTATTTATTTTACAGAGCATGGCGTGTAACATCAATAGAAGGACTCGAAAATTTAGATACCAGTGATGTTACTAACATGTCATATATGTTTGGTGGCTGTAGTGCCTTAACAGCCATAGATCTAAGTCACATGAACACAAAGAACGTAACTAATATGAGTTCAATGTTTGCATCTACAAATCTTGAAACTATAGACGTTAGTTCATTTGATACATCAAGTCTTATAAGATTGCATCAAATGTTTTCTAATAATCCTAAGTTAACAAGAATTGATCTTTCAACATTTAAAACAGATAATGTTACTGATATGTCAGCACTATTCTGGAATGATACATCTTTAAATTATGTCAATTTTAATAATATCAATACCTCTAAAGTTACAACACTGTATGCTTTGTTTGATAATTGTACAAGTTTAGTAAATGTAGATTTGTCTAATTTTGATACAACTAATGTAATGAGTCTTCAAAGTATGTTTAATAACTGTAAGTCACTAATGACCGTAGATTTATCGAACTTCTATACACCTAATTTAATGTATATGTCGAGTATATTTAATGGCTGTACAAAACTAGAAAGCGTAAATATTAGTCATTTCAATACAGCAAAAGTTCAAAGTATTCAAAATATTTTCTCTAATTGTGAGAACTTAAAAGAGTTAGATCTAACTAATTTTGATACTTCAAGTGTAACTGATATGGGTCAAGCCTTTTATAAATGTAAAGCTATAAGATCAATTAATCTCAGCAGTTTTGATGTTAGTAAAGTCACTAATATGAGTTATATGTTTGAAGGGTGTAATAATCTTGCGGAATTAGACTTAAGTAGTTTCCATACCTCTCCAGTTGATAATCTTCAAGGTATGTTCCAAAATTGTTATGGTTTAAAGAAAGTTGATATTAGTAACTTTAAGACCCCCAAATTAAATAGAATGGATTATATGTTTGAAAATTGTTATAGTATACTTTCTATTGATTTGACTGGTTTTACAAGTACTAATCTAACAACCCTTGAATCAGCCTTTGCTTGTTGTTATTCTGTTAAATCAATCAATCTCTCTCAATTAAACACTTCTAAAATAGTAAGTTTGTATAGATTATTTTATTGTTGTTATAATTTGGAATCATTAGATTTAACAAACTTTACTAAGACTTCTTTAAATGCCTCTAATGGTTTAAAAAATACTTTCACATCGTGTACTTCTCTAAAAAATATTAACTTAAGTGGATTTGATTTTAATAATGCCTCATTAAACAGCGCATTTATAAGTTTACCAAGTTTAGTATCAGTTGATTTAAGTAATATAAAATTTAACTCTACCTCGTTTGCTAATATGTTTAAAGGATGTTATAACTTATCATCAGTAAATTTCAGTGGAGTAGATACATCAAAAGTAACAAGTATGGATTCTATGTTTACTTCATGTTACGGGCTTACTTCCCTTGATTTAAGTTCATTTACGAATATTCCAACTGCTGAAGAAATGTTTTCTGATTGTATTAATCTAGTCGATTTAAATATTAAAAATGCCACACTTCCTACTAAGGAGTATACTAATATGTTTACTGGTAATAATGAAAATATAACTGTTAAGGTAAAAGGTAACACCAGTAAGACTTATATAGATAAGATGTTAGCATCAGCAAATGGTGGAACAGTAATTATTTCCAACTGATAAAAAAAATCACTATAAAATATATAGTGGTTTTTTATTTTAAAACATTTTATCTATATCATTAGGAACATTATCATTAATAATAGTATTAATAATTTTATCTTCTTTTTCCTTAGATACCTCTCTACCAGTTAGATTACTTATTTCACTAACTACTTCTCGTAAAGTTTTTTCATCTTTCATGTTTCCATCTTGAATTTTTTTGGCTAAAGACAAAATAGTGTTTTTATCCACATTAGTTTTGTTTTCAACCCGTTTAAAAAAGCTATCTCCAAACATAAAAAACCTCCTACCATATTATATGATAAGAGGTTTGTTTGTTAACTTTTTTTATCTATAATTTTTTGACATTTTTCTATTTTTTTGGTTATATCTGCACATTGAATTCTAAACTGATCTAAAGTAATTGTCTTTTTTTTATAACGATCATTTAAAATCTCATAGGCTTTTTTTAATCCTTCTAATTCTTTTTCTGCTTCTTCTAAACTTTTTCCAAAGAAATTAAATAACATAATTAATCATCCCTTCTATTCTTAAATTGGAGTGTAATTGGCGTACCTGTAAAGTCAAAATTTTCTCTTATTTTATTTTCTAAGTATCTTTCGTAAGAAAAATGAACTAATCCCTTGTCATTAACTCTAAAGGTGAATTTAGGAGGTTTTATACCTGTCTGACTAGTAAAGTAAATTTTTAATCTCTTTCCTTTGTAACTAGGAGGTATATTTAACTGATAACTATCATAAATTACATCATTTAATACATTTGTTTTTACTTCATTTTTAATATTGTTACCAACTCTTACAACCTCAGGCATTAAAGTATTAATTCTCTTTTTTGTAAGAGCAGATAAAAATACAATAGGAGCATATGTTGCAAATTGGAACTCTGCCCTCATAAGTTTAGTAAATTCATTTATACTTGTATCCTTTACTTTATCCCACTTATTTACAACAAATATGAGACCTTTACCACTATCGATAGCATAACCGGCGATATGTTTGTCATGTTCTTTTATTCCCTCTTCGGCATTAATAACTACTAAACAAATATCACTTCTATCTATTGCTCGCATGGATCTTACCAAACTATATTTTTCAACAGCTTCATAGATTTTTCCTCTTTTTCTCATACCAGCCGTATCTATAACTACAAATTCTTCTTTATTATACTTTACAATAGAATCAATAGAATCCCTAGTCGTACCAGCAACATTACTAACAACAACTCTTTCCTCATTTAAAAGAGCATTCATTAAACTACTTTTACCAACATTAGGTCTTCCGATAATACAAAATTTTAATCTATCATCTACATATTCATTCTCATTTTCTCTAAATTCAAGACAAATCATATCTAATAAATCGTTATACCCTGTATTATGAATAGCACTGATTAATACATAATTATCAAATCCTAGTTCATAAAAATCATACATATTGTCTTTTGCGTCTTTAACATCAACCTTATTTATTGCAACGATAACTCTTTTTTTACTCTTTCTAAGAATATCTCTTACTAATAAATCATTAGAAGTAAGGCCTTCTTTTCCATCTACAACGAATACCACTACATCTGCTTGGTCAATAGCAATTTCAGCCTGCATACGAATTTCCGTATTAAACTTTTCCCCACTACCATCAATACCACCAGTATCAATTAAATTAAAACGATATTTCTCATAAGTTACCTGTTCATAAATACGGTCTCTAGTAACACCAGGAGTATCCTCTATTATTGATATTTTCTTTCCCGTCATTTTATTAAATAGTGTACTTTTACCGACATTTGGTCTTCCCACTAAAGCTACTGTTGGAATCACATTATCCCTCCTTTTGAGCTAATATTATAGCATATATTTCATAAATAGTGTAGCAAAATTATAATCAAAAAACAATAATGATAGATAAATCCATAAAATATCAAAATATATTTTTAACTATTTTACTAAAATGTACATCATGACCTTTGTAAAAGTATACATATTTATTTTTAAGTGTTATAATCTAAATATAGGAGGATAAGATGGAAAAAATTAACACTGAAAAAGAATGGTATGATAATCCCAATATTTTAACTAATATTATTTTAGCCGTAGCCGCAGCAATTATTATTATATCTCAGGCTTTTGCCGTTAATAATAATTTAACATCATCTGTTATGCTAAGAAATCTTCTTAATCATAATTCAACATATATTGCTGCCTTAATTTATTTTATATTTTTAAAGACAAAGGTAGGAAGAACAAACTTTAATTTAATAAATGTAATTTATATAATACTATACTTATTAATTACGGTAGCCTCAGTCTTTACTTTATTTCAATCATTTGGATTATCATCTATAACATCACTTTTACTAAATATTATGATTATTTCATATATGGCTTACACATTTTTACCAGAGACAAGATTTTGGAGTGATCTAGGCTTAGATAAATTTCCATTCGATGAAATAAAAAATGACTGGTATTTTTACATTATTAGTGTAATTAGCCTTGTATTATTAATAGTAAATTTAATCAGTGCGACTAACTTTGATGGAGTTGTTCTAACATTATTTGATACTATCTATATTATATTATTTAGTAGATATATCTATTTGTATAAGGATCACTGTGAAAAAAGAAATTTAGCTGAAGTAAAACAAGAAGAAAAAGAACAAGCAGAAAATAATAAAGAAACTACTAGTAATAAACCAAAGAAGAAAAAAAAGACAAAGAAGGATGATAAAAATGTCTAAAAATTTATTTGAACAAATTGATGAAGAAAAAAAAGATATTCCTAAAATTGATAAAGCATTAAAACAGGCAAAAAAATATAAATATAATTTTTATCAAAAAGTATCAATTTTGACTATGATTATTTGTTTCTTCATGGGAATTATTTTAGGAAATATATTCCCATCATGTGTCTCAAGTGGACTATATAGTGCTACTTGTACGACTACTGAGTATAATATTTCTTTAACTATTTTCTTCTGGTTTGCAAGCTTTCTATTATGTATGTTTATATACGCAATAGGTCATATTATTAATATTTTAGAAACAATTAATAAAAATATTAGTAATTCTAAGTAAAAACGTGTAAAAATAACGCAATTTTGTTGTATTTTCATATAAGTTGTGATAAGTTAATTATGTAAGCATAGTATGTGCTTAATAGAAATTATAGGAGGAATTAAATACTATGAAAAAAGTTGAATTAGTAGAGGCTGTTGCTGAAAAAACAGGTTTAACAAAAGCTGATACAACTCGTGCTATTGATGCAACATTTGCAACAATAGTAGAAGCATTATCAAAGGGAGATAAAGTACCAGTTGTTGGTTTCGGAACTTTCGCTGTATCTGAAAGAGCTGCACGTGAAGGACATAATCCTAGAACTGGAGCTAAAGTAAGCATTCCAGCTCGTAAAGCTCCAACTTTCAAAGCAGGTTCTGCATTAAAAGAAGCTGTTAATAAATAATAGAAGTAAGGACAATAGTCCTTTTTCTTTTGAAAAAATGTCCAACAAAGTAAAGAAAGCCAATCTTGATTAATCTTGGCTTTTTCATTTTGATATTTTATAGTATAATGAAAGTGGAAGTGATTGTGATGAAATCATTAAAAAAAGCTATAATATCTTTTCTTAAAGGTTTTAAATATGCATATGATGGAATTATTTACAATATCAAAGGCGAAAGAAATATGCGCGTTCATATTTGTATAATGATTTTAGTCATTGCTTTTGGTTTGGTATTTAACATTAGTAAATTTGAGTGGATAATATGTATCATTTTATTTAGTCTAGTTTTAGCGGCTGAATGTTTTAATACTGCTATTGAAGTGCTAAATAATATGATAAGAATGAATGCCGAAGAAAAATATATTGCTGCCGGTCATTCTAAAGACTCAGCAGCAGGGGCAGTTTTAATACTAGCCATTGCCGCAGCAATTATTGGACTTATGATATTTATTCCACAAATTTTATCTGTTTTAGGTAGGTGAAAAAATTGCTAACAACAGCACTTAAAGTTATAAAAAAAATAGAAGAACACGGTTATGAGGCCTATATAGTTGGTGGATACGTGAGAGATCATTTAATGGGATTAGATTCAAATGATGTTGATATATGTACAAATGCTAAACCTAAAGAACTAATAAAAATATTTGAAGGAGCGATACTTCCTGCCGAAGATTATGGCTCTGTTACTATTTATATTAAAAATAATAGATTTGAAATAACTACTTTTAGAAGAGAAATATCATATAATGATTATAGAAGACCTGTAGAAATAGAATATATTGATGATTTAAAAGAAGATATAATGCGTAGAGACTTTACAATAAATACTATCTGCATGGATAAAAATAAAAAAATAATAGATTATCTAAATGCAAGACAAGATTTAGCTAATCATCTGATAAAACCCGTAGGAGACGCTAATTATAAATTCAGTCAAGATGTTTTGCGTATTCTAAGGGCCATCCGTTTTGCCACTAAATTAGACTTTTCTCTAAGTGATGAAATTATAGATGGCATCAATAAAAATAAACATCTTCTAAAAAAAATATCATATGAAAGAAAAAGAGAAGAACTAGATAAAATATTTACTAGTCCTAATGCTAAAAGAGGGATAGACCTATTAATAGAATTAGGCCTAGATAAAGAGTTAGAACTAAATAATTTGAAAAATGTTACTAATACAGAGTCTTTAATTGGTATTTGGGCCATAATTGATCCAGAAGAAAATACATATCGTTTTACCAATAATGAAAAAGAATTAATAAAATCAGTAAAAGAAGTATTACCATTAAATAATTTGGATCCATACAATCTATATAAATATGGTCTTTATGTAAATAGTATAGCTGGTGCAATCAAAAACATTCCCAAGAAAGACATTACAAGATCTTATAACAATCTAGTAATTCATTCTAGAAAAGATCTAGCTATAAGTATTCCAGAAATATTAAATTGTCTATCTATAGAAAAAGGACCATTTATTAAGACCATATTTAATGAATTAGAAAAAGAAGTACTATATAAAAGGTTAAAAAATAATCGTAAAGCATTACTAAATTATTGTGTTGTAAATTTTACTAGTGAAATTTTATAAAAAACGTTATAATATATTAACGAATGGAGGAACATATGGATAAAAAGCTAATTGAATTATACAAAAGTGGTCATATGGTTATTCCACTATATTTATTAAAAAACTATAAAGATTTAAAACTTGACTTAGATGAATTTATTTTTCTAATGTATTTATATAATAAAGGTGACAAGGAATTATTTGATCCAGGCAAAATAAGTAATGATTTAAATATACCATTAAAAGATGTTATGAAATATATTTCAACATTAACTGATAAGAAAATGCTCAAGATTGATGTTGTAAAAAATGACAAAAATATTCTTGAAGATATAATAGACTTAGATGATTTTTACCGTAAAATATCATTAAAGATGGTTTCAAATGTTAATGATAATTTAGATGAATTAAATAGTAGTGTCTTTACTTTTATAGAGAAAGAATTTGGTAGAACTCTTAGTCCTATGGAAAATGAGATTATTAAGTCCTGGTTAGAAAATGGCAGTAGTGAAGAGCTCGTCAGAGAAGCCGTCAAAGAGGCCACATTTAACGGAGTTAATAATTTACGCTATATTGATAAGATTTTATATGAATGGGAGAAAAAAGGTATAAAGAATAAGGAAGATGTTGATAAAAATAGAAATCTTCATCGTAAAAAAGAAAAAGAAGAACCAGTAGAAGAAATATTTGATTATAATTGGTTTGAGGATGATGATTCATATGAAGAATAGGGTATCTTTTGTAGAAAATTATCTTGATAGTCTAATCCCCAATCCTTGGTGTGAATTAAATTTTACTACAGATTATGAACTATTAATTGCTATAGTTTTGAGTGCTCAAACAACTGATAAAAGGGTTAATCAGGTAACTAAAGCATTATTTGAAAAATATAATAGCTTAGATCTTATAAAACAAGCTCCTATTGCCGATTTAGAAATAATATTAAGACCATTAGGTTCTTATCATAAAAAAGCTCAGTACGTACATGACATATCTGAAACTTTAGTAGATAAATATAATTCTAAGGTTCCAAAAGAAAGATCTAAATTGGAATCAATGCCAGGAGTTGGACGAAAGACGGTTAATGTATTTTTAAGTGAATATTATAATTATCCAGCCTTTGCCGTTGATACACACGTTGAAAGGGTCTCAAAACGTCTAGGATTGGTAAAAGAAACTGATAATGTAATAACAATAGAAAGTAAATTAAAGCAGAAATTTAAGCGTGAAAATTGGTCTAAAACACATAAACAATTCGTTTTATTTGGTAGATACCATTGCAAAGCCGTTAAACCAGATTGTACTAGTTGTGGTTTAGCTAATATATGTACAAAAAAAAGGAATGATTCAGTTTAATCATTCCTTTATTGTGTAGCTTTTTCTTTATAAGTAACCGTTATAGTTGAACCATTTGTTATAGAACCAGGAATATTGCTACTAAAAGTTCGATCTGTTTGTGAACATGTATCAGGTATTTTTGTACTATCAGCAATATCTGAATCCTTTAAGTAATAACCATTAGATGATGTTTGAACAGTTTTAACTACTTCTTCAATTAAAGAAGTGCCACAATAATATTTAATAGTATATTTAAGTTCTGTTTTTTCCGGTGTAGTAGGTTTGGTATTACTAGCTTCTTTTAATGTATAAGAAGCCGCATCACTATTAATTCCACTATAACTTTGATAGGTTGCCACTACTTTATAAGTACCATATGGATTTGCTAACTGTTTAGTAAATGAAGTTGATTCTGTAAATCCTAATAAAGTATTTCCAAAGTAAACATTATAACCAAATGTACCGTATTCAGTATAAGGATTTTGAACAGCTCCCCATGATATAGTAACTGTACCATCACTATAGGTAACCTTTAAATTAGATGGAGTAGCAAGTTTATTTTCTTTTTCTCCGCTAGAAGTACCATTTGGTTGATGATCTTTCTTAAATAGTTCATAAACAACAGAACCACTATATCCCGTAGGTGCTACTTTAGCAGGATTACTACCACTAATGATAGGTAATTTTACCACACTATCAGGCATTTTAAATTCTTCTCTGTTAGATTCAACAACTTCCTTAACTAAAGTTCTATATAATTTATCCTTTGCAATAGAAGAAGGTAAGTTTCTCATACAATGTTCTTTTGTAGATTCATTATATCCATACCACATAGCTACAACTGTTTTAGTAGAGAACCCAACAGCCCAAGAATCACGAATAGCATCTCCTGGAAGACCTTTACTTTTTACATATGCATCATCAAAGTTAGTAGTACCAGTTTTAACAGCATAATTAGTTATTGTTCCACCACCATTTAATTTAACATCTTGTAGTACACTAGCTATCATATATGCAGTAGAATCACTCATAGCTTTTTTCTTTTCAGATTTATGTTCAATAGTATTGCCAGTTTCACGATAAGTAATTTTACTTACGGAATATGGTTCATTATAATATCCACCATTTGAGAAGGCAGCGTATGCAGCACTCATTTGTACTGGATTAACACCGGTAAACGCTCCGATAGAATGTGCTTCGTGAATAGTTCCATTTTCAACTTCTGGTTGAATACCTAAATTTGTAACAAATTGAATAATTTTAGATTTATCAACTTGTTGGAAAGCCTTAAGAGCCGGAATGTTACGTGATAATGAAAGCGCTTTACGTAAGGTCATTTGACCCATATATCCATTATCCCAGTTTGATATTTTTCTACCACCAGTATATGTATAAGGTTCATCAACAAATTGTTGATAAGTAGACCAATTATTATATTCAATTCCGGGACCATAATCAAATAAAGGTTTTGCTGTAGAACCGGGTTGTCTTTTTATATCAGTAGCAAAGTTATAATCACCAACAGATCTATTTCTACCAGCTCCAACAGCTAATAATTTACCAGTTTGTGAATCCAATACAGAAACACCTGATTGTATCTGATCATCCACCCATTTATAACTTTCTTCATTAAATACTCTATTAATACCTTCCTGTTTACTTCTATCCATATTAGTATAAATTAGTAAAGATGTCTTGTAAGGATTAACATTATATTTTTTATCTAATTCTTTTACAACTGTATCAATATAACTTTGATAAGGACTAACTCCGTTTGATGTTGAATTACCACTGGCATCTTTTGTTAATGACGCTACTGGAATACTATTAGCAAGTTTTTGTTCTTCCTCTGTTATATAACCATGTCTTCTCATCAAGTATAACACTGTTTTTCTTCTAGCTGCAGCATTATCTGGATGAAGGGTTGGACTATAACCACCAGGATTTTTAAACATACCAGCTATTATAGTTGCCTCACTTAAATTAAGTTCTCCAACACTTTTATTAAAGTAAGCCTGACTAGCTTCCTCAACACCATATATATTTCCACCTAAGTAGTGGTTATTAACATAAAACTCTATTATTTCTTCTTTTGTATAATTTTTTTCTAACTTGAATACAGCAAGATAAATATCAGTAAACTTACGTATAATACCTTTTATACCAGAGTCTTGTGAAGCATCTGTGAAACTGTTTTTAACAACTTGCATTGAAAGAGTAGAAGCTCCACCAGCACTATTATCACCAAGCAATTGTTTTAATGTTGCTTTGAAGAAACGAGGTGCATCAAATCCGTTATGTTGATAAAATCTTGAATCTTCTGTAGAAACAATTGCGTCTATCAAGACTTGAGGTAGTTCATCATATTTTACTTTTTCACGTTTTTCTGCTCCCAATTTAGCAATTACTTGACCATTACTATCATACATAATAGATAATTCCTGAGTATCCAAGTTATCAGGATTAAACTTAGGTGCAGATACTGTTATATAAATCAAGAAAGCTGAAAAAGCTACTAAACAAATAATTCCAAGGGTTAATATTATAATAAGAATAATATTTATAACTTTCTTTTTCTTCCGCGACAGACTAGAACTTTTAAGTAACGCATAGATTCCTAAAATAATAAGTATACCAAAAGCTAAAACCACTGTACATATAGCACCAAGTTTAATAAAACAAAGTATTAATGTTAAGACAAGAATTACTAGTAATATTATTTTCATTGTTTTACTACTAGTATTATTACTTTCCTTACTAGTTGTTCTTTTTCCTTTCAAATCCTTTGTTTCAAATTTTCTTGTTTTTTCAACATCATTTTTCCTTTTAATTCTTTTTGCCATTTATAATTCCTCCAACCTTATCTAATATTTCTAAATAATCAACTCTTGGATTAAATTTATCTTTCAACAAATATCCACATTCTTTAAAATAACTTAGAGGAATTGATTTTCTCTTTTGTGTATCTAAAAAATGTTGAACATCACTTTGAAATAATAAGTATGTTTCATTTAACATCGTAAATCTAACTATAATGAAGGCTATTCCCCCATGACGAGCTATATTGTTTAGATGTATTATCTGATGCTTATGAATATTATTCAACGGAAAAGAAGTTAATGAATTTGTCTCTTTTGCTTCAAAGTCTACATACTTACCCTTATAAATACCATTATAATCGGTAGTAGAAGGCGTATCGAAGAAAGCTTCTTTAATCATAGCTTTATCTCGCGATGGATAATTTACTTTAGTAATTTTTATAGGCGTGGGTTTCTTGTATATATAAGCAACATCCATATCTCTATAATAATTATTAGTAATATTTAAATCATCTTCAAGCTTCATTCCACGATTAGCGTAGTTAATAAAATTAGAACTTTTAAAATTCTTCTTTATACCATTAGGATAATTCATCTCATCACCTACGATATATTATACTATATTGATATATATTTTTCCATCGTTTTTTATATAATTTTTTTTGAAAAAATAATCTAGTTTTGTCGAATTTATTACAAAGAATAAAAAATATTATACAATGCTCTTGGTGATATAAATATGCAATATTTAGAAGTTATTTTTACTATGAATAAGATGATAGATGACATAAATTATATAAAGCTAAAAGAAAAAAGTATATTTTTAAAAAATAAATAGTATTCAAAACATCCCCAACTAATTGACAAAATTAGCAATATTTGTAATAATAATAGCGTAAGGGATTGGTGATAGAGGATGTATCAAAATAAGATAACACTTACACCACAAGATATTTTAGAAAAGGACTTTAAAATAGATACTAGAGGGTATCGTCTTAAAGAAGTTGATCAATTTCTAGATATCATAATTACTGATTATGAACAATTCTATAAGATTATTAATAACTTGGAACAAGAAAAAAATGATCTTTTAGCTGAAAACATGAATTTAAAACAGGAACTTCGTAATGCCAGAATTAATGCTGAGATAGTTAAGAATAATGATTCTCCTGAAGTTACTAACGTTGATATCATGAGAAGACTAGCTAGGTTGGAAAAATTAGTATATGGAGTAAGTAAGGCTGATAGAACTAGTTACAACAAAGATAATTATAACCAGGATGATAATAGTAATGAATAATATTTGACAAACGCGGTTCTCCCACATATTATTATGTGCCTGGAGAGCTGAGGAAAGTCCATGCTCACACAGGCTGTGACGTCTGTAGTGTTCGTGCTTAGGGAAAAAATAACCTAAGGTAGATGATTCTAACGACTAAGAAGAAGTCTAAGTTCCTAGAATATGACTTCTTTTTATAAAGTGCCGCAGTGACGAATAAGGCGAAAGCCGGAAATGAAACGAGGTAAACTCCACGAGTGAGAAACCCAAATTATGGTAGGGGAGCTTTAACGAGGTAATAAGAACTAAGTTAGGGACCGAGTAATCGGTAGATAGATGTTTGTCACTCTTATTAAGAGGACGGAACATGGCTTATAAATATTATTTGTTAATAAAGAGGTGTTAAAAGTGAAAGAATTAGGCAGTTATTTAAGAAGAACCAGAATAGAAAATGGTGTTAACTTAGAAGAAGCAGCAGATGATATGAATATTTCCGTAACACAACTTGAAAATATAGAAAGTGGTAATACTAGAGCATTTAAAGATGTATATAAGCTCAAACAACAAATAAAAATGTATGCTAAGTATTTAGGGCTTAATCCAGACAAGGTTATTGATGAGTTCAATGAATTTTTATTTGAACATACTTCTAAAATATCTTTAGACGATATTAGAATTGCTAGAGAAAAAGAAGAGTCAAAAGAACAGGAAAATAAAATTAAGTCTCCTTATACAATAGAGCATAAAAGAAAGATAAACATATGGCCAATTGTTGGAATAGTGGGAGGTATTTTAATACTTATAACTATTATAACAATACTTGTTGTACATCATGTTTCCAAAACTTCACCAAGAACTAGTGAATTAAAAAATATTATTAAAGTAAATGAAGTAGGAGGCCTAATATGAATTTACCCACAAAACTAACTGTATCACGTATAATAGCAACATTTATTGTTATAATAATTTTGATTTTCCCATTTTATTCTATTGGATTTCAATGGCCGCAATTTAAAGTAGGTACAATTATTATTAGTCTACAATATATAGTTGCTGGTATAATTTTTGTCCTAGCAAGTATTACTGACTTTGTTGATGGTTACCTTGCTAGAAAAAATAATCAGGTAACAGACTTAGGAAAAATGTTAGATGCTATTGCTGATAAAATTCTTGTTAATTCAGTATTGATTATTTTAGCATATAAAGGAATGCTACCAATTATAGTACCAGTAGTAACTGTACTTAGAGATACATTTGTTGATGCTATTAAAATGCAAGCTGCTAGTAAGGGAAAAGTCGTTGCCGCAATTAAAAGTGGAAAATTAAAAACTGCTACATTAATGATAGGAACAACTCTTGCATTTTTCTATAATTTACCATTTGAATTAATACCAATTAATGTTTCTGATTTCTTATTATTAATTGCAACAGTCTTATCAGTGGTAAGTGGTATACAGTATTACTTATTAAATAAAGAACTATTATTCGCAAATGAATAATAGTTCTTTTTGTAATTTTTAACATAAATATCCTATCAAAATGATAATAAACTATATGAAATGTAATGATTCAGCCTCAAATTGCAAAATTACGAAAATTTGTTCGAAAAATATCTTGCAATTTTTTTTGTTCTCATGTAAAATTAAAATGTAACGAAAAACTAGGAGGTTTTTATGAAAAAAGCAGACACAACAAAAAAGGATAAAGATTTAGATCAAATTTTAAGTGATATTGAAAAGCAATTTGGAAAAGGATCTATAATGAAACTTGGGGAAAATCAACATATGAAAGTTGATGTAGTATCTAGTGGATGTCTATCTTTAGATATTGCCCTAGGTGTAGGTGGATATCCAAGAGGAAGAATTATTGAAATTTATGGACCAGAGTCAAGTGGTAAAACAACTTTTGCTCTTCAAGCAATTGCATCAGTACAAAAAACAGGGGGAAGAGCTGCTTTTATAGATGCAGAACATGCTCTTGATCCTGTATATGCAGAAAAGTTAGGAGTAAACATTAATGAGCTACTTTTATCACAACCAGATACAGGTGAACAGGCTCTAGAAATATGTGATGCCCTAGTAAAAAGTGAGGCCATAAGCATCATAGTAATAGACTCAGTTGCAGCATTGGTGCCACAAGCAGAAATTGACGGTGAAATGGGTGACTCCCATGTTGGCTTACAAGCTAGATTAATGTCTCAAGCTCTAAGAAAACTATCTGGAACTATTAGTAAAACAAATACTATTGCTATATTTATTAATCAATTACGTGAAAAAGTAGGTGTTATGTTTGGCAATCCAGAAACAACAACTGGAGGAAGAGCCCTAAAGTTTTATTCAACAATTAGATTAGATGTAAGAAGAAATGAACAATTAAAGATGGGAGATGGAGTCGTTGGTAATAAAACTACCATTAAAGTAGTTAAAAATAAAGTAGCCCCTCCATTTAAAACAGCTGTTGTTGATATAATGTATGGTGAAGGTGTAAGTAGAGAAGGTGAAATAATCGATTTAGGTGTAGAAGCCGGAATCATAGAAAAAACTGGCGCTTGGTATAGTTATGAAGGTGAAAAATTAGGTCAAGGAAAAGAAAATGTTAAACTCTTATTAAAAGAAACACCTGAACTTACACAAGAAATAGAGGAAAAAGTAAGAGAATTCTATGGAATATCTCAAAATACTAGTACAGAAAAGAATAAATAAACTATGGTCAACTTAAATGATAAGTTGACCTTTTTCTTTAAAGAACATAATCTATAGTATGAAAAGATTAAATGAGTTAATAAAATGTAAATATAATATTCCGATATATGGAATAAAAACAAATTCTAAAAAAATAAAGAAAGGAGATCTCTTTATAGCGGTTCATGGTTACAACTGTGACCATCATGCCTTCATAAGTGAAGCTGTAGCTAATGGAGCTTCCGCTATTATAAGTGAAAAAAAAGTAGATGTTGATGTTCCCGTAATCATCGTGAAAGATACAAATAAAGCCTTAGAAGAAATATGCCTCAAATTTTATAACCATATAGAAAAAAAATTCAGGTTTATAGGTATAACAGGAACAGATGGAAAGACTACTACCTCAACTATAATATATAATATACTAAAAGATGAATTAAACTGCTGTAATATAGGTACAAATGGCTTAGAATATCAACAAATGTTTTTTAAATTAAATAATACTACTCCAGAAATGGAAGAATTATACAACTTTTTATCAATACTTAGTCAAGCAGGATGTAAAACTGTTTCGATGGAGGTGTCAAGTGAAGCACTCCTGCATCGTCGAGTTGACAAATTTAATTATGATGTTGCCATACTAACAAATATCACAGAAGATCATTTAAATATTCATAAGAATATAGACAATTATGTCAATGCTAAGGCCAAACTATTTAAGAAAGTAAAGAAGAATGGCATATGTATTTTAAATTATGACGATAAACATGCAGAAGAAATACGTAAAGTAAGTCGAGGTAAAATTTACACTTATGGAAAAAGCTCTAACTGTGATTTCGCAATTTGTCATATTAAATGTAAAGATATGTCGACACACTTCGACATTTTACACAAAAATACATCCTATCATATAACAACAAATCTAGTTGGTGAGTACAATGCCTATAATATAACAGCTGCTTTTGCTTGTGCCCTTTTATTGGGACTACCTCCTAGAACTATCATCAAAAGAATCAAAAGTATTAATACAATAAATGGTAGATTTGAACAGCTAGACTTTGGACAAAACTTTACAATTATTTTAGACTATGCCCATACAGAAAATGGTGTAAAGAACATTTTATCTACTTTAAAGAAGTTAAAACATAATAAAATTATTACAGTAATTGGAAGTGCCGGAGGCAGAGAAAAGCAAAAAAGATCCGCTATGGGCAAGATAACATCGCAATTATCCGATCATGTAATATTTACCATGGATGATCCAAGAAATGAAAACGTCTCTGATATTATTTCTGACTTAACCAAATTAATAGAAAAAAATAACTATGAGAAAGAAGAAAATAGAGAAAATGCAATCAAAAAATCTCTTACTATGGCAAAAGCCGGTGATGTAGTAGCGATACTTGGTAAAGGTCGCGATGAGTATATGGCTATAAAAGATAAAAAGGTTTACTATTCCGACTATGAAGTAATAAAAAATTTTTTCCAAGATAATGAAAAACATTAAACTTGACACAATTAAAAATGACATCTACAATAGAATTAGATTATGGTTTAAATATTGCTAATATTTTAAATATATTCTAGAGTGGAGGAAAAGATGAATAAACAAATTGTTTTTTCCGCTTTACTAATTTTAATTGGATTAATTTTGGGCATTTTCCTAATTATACTTCTAAGTTATATTAGGAGAACAAAAACAACGAACAAAATAAAAGAAATGCTAGAAAAAGCTCGCAAAGAAGCAGAGAAAATAAAAAGAGAAGGAATTCTTGAACAAAAAGAAGAAACTCATCGTCTAAAACTTGAATTTGATAAAGAACTAAAAGAAAAAAAAGTTGATTTAAAGGAAACTGAAGATAGACTTTTACAACGTGAAAAGAACATGGATAAAAGAGATGAACTATATCAGAAAAGAGAGACTTTGTTAGACGAAAAGGAAGAACGATTAAATAATAAATTTGATGAAATTCAAGATGAAAAAAGTAAAGTAGAAGAACTAAAAAATGAACAATTGAAACTATTACAAGAAATTGCAAATTTCAGCAAAGAAGAAGCTAAAGAATTACTTATGGATGAAGTAAAACAAAATATGTCAAAGGAAGTAGCGACATATATAAAAGAGCAAGAACAAGAAGCTAAGATGTTGGCTGATAAAAATGCCAAAAATCTAATAGTAACAGCGATGCAAAGATATGCAGCTGATATTGCTAATGAACAAACAATCACGGTTGTCAATTTACCTAATGATGATATGAAAGGTAGAATTATTGGTAGAGAGGGAAGAAATATTAGGACAATAGAAGCTATTACTGGTGTTGATTTAATAATTGATGATACTCCAGAGGCTGTAGTCATATCAAGTTTTGATCCTCTACGCCGTGAAATTGCTAGATTAACACTAGAAACACTTATAAAGGATGGTAGAATTCATCCTACACGTATCGAAGAAATTTATGACAAAACTAGCAAGGACTTAAAACAAAAAATGATGGAATATGGTAATGATGCCTTATTCGAATTAGGTATAACAAAGATGGATACCGAATTAGTTGAATTAGTTGGTAAACTTCATTTCCGTACAAGTTATGGTCAAAATGCTTTAACTCATTCCATTGAAGTGGCAGAACTTGCAGGTGTCTTAGCTGGAGAATTTGATGAAGATGTTAACTTAGCTAAAAGAGCAGGCCTACTACATGATATTGGAAAAGCCATAGATCATGATTTAGAGGGAAGCCACGTAGAATTAGGTTCACAAATAGCTAAAAAATATCACGAGAATGAAGTGGTAATAAACGCTATTGAATCACATCATGGTGATACAGAAGCAACAAGTATCATTTCAAGTATAGTTGCAATTGCCGACAGTTTAAGCGCCTCACGTCCAGGAGCAAGAAACGATTCACTTGAAAATTATATTCAAAGACTATCACAATTAGAAGCTGTAGGTAACGAAATAGAGGGTGTAGAAAAATCCTTTGCTGTTCAAGCAGGTAGAGAATTAAGAGTAATAGTAAAACCTGAAGAAGTTGATGACCTAAAGGCTCATACGATAGCTAGAGAAATAAAAGAGAAAGTTGAAACAACATTAAAGTATCCAGGTACTATAAAAATAACAGTTGTAAGAGAAACACGAGCTCAAGAAGAGGCTAAGTAGTTTCTCTTTTTATAAAATGATTACTAAATTAATTACTATATTACAAGAATTAGATCTAGGTGATAATGACTTCTATAAATTTATTCCTGAACATACAAAAATAATAAGTGATGATTTAATAGATGAATTTGGAATTGACTTATGTGGCATCTATAAAAATGATTCGAAAGAAGTTAATATTAGAATTCCTAGACCAAAAAATCATTATACTACAAGTATAGCTATACATGAAATAGGTCACCTATTTGATTACTATTTGAAACAAAAAATAGTAATGAATGAAAATACTTCTCTCTTATTTGAATTTACATATTTATATAAAGTAGGAGAATTAGAGTTATTAAAAAATAGAATAAGGGAAATAGAAAAAAATAAGACATCAGTCAAATATAAAAGCTTAATGGACATAAAAAAAGAAACTAAACAGTCTCTGTTTCGACTTTAGTTTCTTTTTTAATATCTAAAATTATTGGTAAAATAATAGGCTTTCTACCAGTTAACTCATTTATATAAGGAATTAACTCTGCAGTAAGACAAGATTTAATACTTGCAAATGTTGAATGAGTATTTTTTAGTTGTTCTTTTACTATTTTATCAGCATACATTTCTATTTTTTTCAATAGTTCCTCATTTTCATTTATTTGTATAAATCCACGAGTAGTAATATTTGGTCTGATTAGTAATTCATGTTTTTTCATGTCTACATTAACTATTACTACTAATATTCCGTCATTAGCCATTATTTTTCTATCACGTATAACTGCTCCACCAATTTCACCAATTCTGTTACCATCTACATATATATCAGCACCAGGCATGCTCTTACCTTTAGTAATAACATGATTAACTAAATCAAGGGAATCTCCATTTTTTAGTACAAAAGTGTTTTCCTTAGGAATACCACATTCAATTCCCAAATTAGCATGATGTTTTAACATACGATAATCACCATGGAAAGGCATTAAATACTTAGGCTTAATTAACCTAATCATTAATTTTAACTCCTCTTCATTAGCATGTCCTGAAGTATGAAGACCACTAAGAGATTTATTTGTATAAACAGATACACCGTTTAAACATAACTTATTAATGATCTTTGAAATACTTAAAGCATTACCAGGAATAGTACTTGATGAAAAGATAACTATATCATCTGGTCTTAATTTTACATACTTGTGATTACCATTAGACATACGAGAAAGTGCTGCCAAAGGCTCTCCTTGAGAACCAGTACACAAAATAGTAACATCTCCAGGCTTATAATGGCTAAGTTCATCTGGTGAAATTAATAGTTCTTTGTGATCTATATAACCACCTTCGATTGAAATTTTAATATTATTTTCCATACTTCTACCAAACACACATATTTTTCTATTGTGTTTATAACAAGTTTCAAAAATGTGTTTTACACGATAGATATTGGAAGCAAAAGTGGCAATAATTATTCTTTGTTGTGGATAAAGATCAAACATTTCGTTCAAAGCACTGTCAACTTTAGATTCACTTGTTGAAAATCCTTCATTTAAAGCATTAGTAGAATCACTAATTAGTAAATCAACTCCTTCATGCCCAAGAGTAGCCATTTTATATAAATCAGCCATTGGCCCAATTGGAGTAAGATCAAATTTAAAATCACCCGTTGTTACAATTCTACCATCAGGAGTAGTAATACAAATACCATGTGAATCAGGTACTGAGTGAGTAATTAAGATAAATTCTACTTCAATTTCTCCGAACTTTAATTTAGTATCATCGGTATAAGCATATAAATTATCATATCTAATATTACGATCCCCTAGTTTAACTGCTATTAACTCTTTTGCATGACGAGGAGCATAAATAGCAGGTATATTAATACTCTGTAATAAAAAAGGTATACTACCAATATGATCTTCATGTCCATGTGTAATTAATAACGCTCTAATTTTCTCTTCATTTTCCTTTAAAAAAGTAAAATCAGGAAGTACATAATCAACACCCATCAATTCACTTTCTGGAAAACTTACCCCGGCATCAATAATAACGATATCGTCACCATGCATTACACAATACATATTTTTGCCGACTTCACCTAAACCTCCTAAAACAACAATCTTTGTTCCACTAGGTTTGTTTTTTATCATAAAATTTTATATTCTCCTTTCTACGTTCAATTTAATATGTAAAAGAACTAACCGCATACATTATACTATATAATTAATATTTTGTCTATCACAATAATAATTCTTGAGTTCGCAAAGTAAATTTTTAAGCCATAACTAACATAATGGCTCAAGAGATAATATTTCTTTATTTAATGAACGAGCATATTCTATTTCTTTCTTTGTAGATTCTCCAATATACCCATTTACATTTACAACATAAATGGCATCACTTATTTCAATCTTTTTATAATGGAGTTTACTTAACTTTTCTAACTCAAAATCAGATAATTTCTTATTTTGTAGAAAATATACACATTGAATAGCAACATCCCCATTTAATTCTAATTCACAAGCTATGTCTATCATTTCATTTTTAAATCGCATACTTCCACATAGTGTTATTATTTTCATTATATTTACCTCCAATAATATTTATTCTAGCATATATTATCTCCTTTGCTAATTGAAGTAATAATTAAAAATATTTTAATATTTAACTACTTTGTGTTACAATAAAATAAACAAAATTAAAGGAGACATAAGATGGGATTATTTAATAAAATAAAAAACATTTTTAAAACAGAAAATATTGAAGAAAATGTTAGCGATATACCTGAAAAGGTAGAAAATAAAAAGAAGTCAGTAGAAGTCTATGAAAAAGGATTAACAAAATCACGAGAAGGTTTTGTAAGTAGATTAGCATCTCTTACTAATAAATATAAAAAGGCTACTGATGAATATTTTGACGAATTAGAAGAAATTTTAATTATGGCAGATATTGGAGTAAATACAGTTACCAATTTCATTGAAAAATTAAGAGATAGAGTAAAACATGAAAAAATAGAAAGTACAGAGGATTTAAAAGAAATAATTATTGATGAACTATTTATAATCTATGTTAATGAAGATGTTTTAGTAAACAAAATAAATTTTCAAGAAAATGGTCCAACCGTAGTTTTATTTGTGGGTGTTAATGGAGTAGGAAAAACAACTACAATAGGGAAATTAGCTCAAAAATTTAAAAATGAAGGAAAAAAAGTACTTCTAATTGCGGCTGATACTTTTAGAGCAGGGGCAGTTCTTCAGTTGGAAGATTGGAGTAAGAAAACTAATACTAGTTTTTATGGAAAAAGTCAGGGCTCAGATCCTGCCAGTGTTGTATATGATGGATTAGTAAAAGCTAAGGAAGAAAACTATGATGTTGTCTTAATTGATACTGCAGGAAGACTACAAAATAAAGTTAATCTAATGAAAGAATTAGAAAAAATAAATAGAGTAATTGGTCAACTTATTCCAGAAGCACCGCATGAAACATTACTAGTAATTGATGCCACAACAGGTCAAAATGGTATTAGTCAAGCTAAAAGTTTTAAAGAAATAACAAATATTACCGGAATTGTATTAACAAAATTAGATGGTACAGCTAAGGGTGGTATTGTTTTAGCTATAAAAGATGAAGTAAATATACCTGTTAAATATATTGGATTAGGTGAAGGAGAAAATGATCTTCAATCATTCGATATTGAAAAATATATTTATGGATTATTTAAAGATTTATAAAAGGAGTAAAATATGAAAAAGGACAAGACCAATAAAAAAAATAACAATCATATCTTTTTGTATTTACAAGCAATATTTTCATTAATAACAGTGGTATTAACAATAGTATATATACTAAATAAAAGTATTACAGGCTTTCTTCAATTATCATTAGGCCTAACCATTCTAATAATGGGATATAATAATTATAAAGTATACCATCGTAAATTTTTAACATTAGTTTATATTTTGGTAGGTGTAATTCTTATAACACTATCAGTAATCACTTTTTTAGGAGTATAATATGGAAGAATTTATTTATTATAATGAACTATATGATATATATAAACCACTCCTAACAATTAAACAACAACAATACTTTGAAGAATATTATTATAATAACCTTTCCTTAAGTGAAATATCAGAAAACTATGATATAAGCAGAAATGCCATCTCAAAACAAATAAATGTGATAAGAGATAAATTAAAAGACTATGAAAATAAGCTCAATTTACACACTAAAAAGGAAAAAATATACAAAGCTTTAGAAAGTACTAGTGATCATGCAGTAGCAGAAATTATTAAAAATATTATTTAATAAAATGCTAGACACTAGTATTTTTTTTAGGAAAACTAATCTTGCTAAAACGGGGTACAAATAGTATAATGTTTACATAAAGAATAAGAAAGAGGGGAGTATACATGTTTGACAAAATAGTATACATAAGTGATAAGTCAGCAAACGTTAAACTAAGAGATGATGCTGATATAACTTTTAATTTAATGAATCTACATGTAATCTTCGAGGATAGTGAAAAAAAAATTTTAGGCGAAGTAGATGATTTAGAAGATAATATAGTAAAAATAAGATTTTTAGGTGAAATAAGAGACGGGAGACTAATCGGTGGAACACTACGTAAACCAACTCTTGATGCCACTTGTCGCGTTATTAAAGAAGAAGAAATACCTTTAATAACAGGAGAAGATAAATATGGAAATATGCTTTTAGGAGCTAGTCCATTTTATAATGATAGACCTGTATTTATGGATGTAAACGGTTTCTTCAGTAATCATTTTGCCATTTTTGGTAATAGTGGTTCTGGTAAGTCTTGTGGTGTATCTAGAATATTTCAAAATATGTTTGAAGATGAAAGACTCTTCCCATATAAATCAAATATAATTATGTTTGACTCATCAGCAGAATACTATAATGCCTTTAAAAATCTTTCTAGTATCAACTCAAACTATAATTATCGCTTTATTTCTACCAATGAAATAGATCCCTATGCTGAAAAACTTCGTATACCTATATATTTACTTAACGAACAAGATTTAGCCCTTCTTTTAAATGTAACAAATCATTCACAACTTCCCATAATTGAAAGAATGTTAAAATTAGCTCGCATATTTTCACAAGAAGAAGTAGACGCTAATGCTTATAAAAACCATTTAATAGCCAAGGCAATTATGGCTATACTATATACTAATCAAACCGCACCAAATAAGAGAAATGATATATTTTCTATCATCGCTTCATGTTCAACACCTGAATTTAATCTCGAAAGTACAATCCAAGGAGTTGGTTATACTAGAAAATTCCGTGAGTGTTTCTTAATTGATCAATTTGGTAACTTTACTGAAAGCGTTTTGATGACAGAATATCTTAATAAATTTATTAAAGAAGAATACGATAATTACGAGCCAGAAGGATCTGTTTTCTATACCTTAGATACATTAGAGAAAGCGCTTAACTTTACTTTGATTAGTGAAGGTTGGTTAAGAAATGAAAATACATATGGTGACTCAGTTACAATAAAAGTAAGATTGCATTCTCTAATAGTCGGTCAAAATGCAAAGTATTTTGATTATCCAAGTTTTATAAATCTAGAACAATTCATTTCGTCATTACTAATAACTAATGGTCGTAAATTCCAATTTGTAAATATTAACTTAGATGATGTTGATGATACTTTCGCTAAGGTTATTGTTAAAATATATTCCCGTTTAATATTTAGTTTTGCTAAAGGGTTATCTAATAGGGCAAGCATTCCATTTCATTTAATTGTTGAAGAGGCACATAGATATATTCAAAATGATACAGATACTTTCCTAATTGGTTATAATATATTTGATCGTATAGCTAAAGAAGGACGTAAGTATGGTGTTATTTTAGGATTAATTACTCAAAGACCTGTTGAAATGAGTGATACCGTTATTTCCCAATGCTCTAATTTCTTGATTTTCAAGATGAATCACCCTGCGGATGTTGATTATATCAAAAAGATGGTTCCAAATATTAGTGATGAAATTGTTGAAAAACAAAAGACGCTTCAAGCTGGAACCTGTCTAGCTTTCGGAATGGCTTTTAAAATTCCATTAATAGTCAGACTAAAAATGCCTGATCCAGCACCTAAGAGTGGTAACTGTGATGTTGTAAAAATATGGGATGGCAATGGTAATAAAAAAGCAGAGCCTAAAAATCCAGAACCAGAAACAAAGGTAGAAATACCAAAACAACAAGTAAATAGTCCAACATTTATATCAAACACTCCTGATGGAGCAGGACGAATTCCAACTGCAGTTCCAGATTTAAATAATAAAGCTCCTAATATGATGGAACAGGTAAGTACTAACATTCCTGAACAAAATCCGGTAAAACAAAGCGAGGAGCAACCATCAAAATTTATTGATATTCCAGCTATGCCAGCCAATAATACAAACGAACAAGTACCACAAAACAAAGATTTAAATCCACAACCTTCACAGCTAAACAATAATGATGTTATGCATCCATATAATAGTGTTCAAAACTACAATGCAAATGTAGATGATGGCGCACTAAATCCAGAGTCTACATATATTCCAACAAACGATACAATAGTAAGTATCCCTGGGGCTCAAAGTTTCTTAAATACAGAAACAAGTTTAAAACCTAACATTACTTTAGGAGAACAACAACCACAAATAATAATCCCAGCCGGTCAAAATGTTAGTCCTAACCTAATGGAGGGATTTGGAAACATTAAGGTTGTTACGGAAGATAAGTAATAAAATCTAAAGACTAGTCAAACTAGTCTTTTTTCTGTATAATAATTATCAGGTGATAAAAATGTTTGAAAACTTAAGTGATAGATTACAAAATGCAATACATAAAATTAAAGGATATGGAAAAATAACTGAGGATAATATCAGCGAAGTAATGAGGGAAGTTCGTCTTGCTCTATTAGAAGCCGATGTAAATTATAAAGTAGTTAAAGAGTTTACTAATAATGTTAAAGAAAAAGCTTTAGGAGAAGAAGTACAAAGAAGTATTAATCCAGGAGATTTATTTGTAAAAATAGTAAATGATGAACTTATTGAATTACTTGGTGGAGAAAGTAGTCCCCTAAATTTAAATGGTAATCCTGCTACTTTGATGCTTGTAGGATTACAAGGAAGTGGTAAAACAACCGCTATCGGTAAATTAGCCAATCTTCTAAGAAAAAAGCATGCTAAAAAACCACTTTTAGTAGCGTGTGATGTATATAGACCAGCTGCCATAGATCAATTAAAACAAATCGGTAAACAACTAAATATAGAAGTTTATGAAGAAGGTAAAAGAAATCCCGTTGAGATAAGTAAAAATGCAATAGCATACGCTAAAGAAAATGGATATGACTATGTGTTAATAGATACGGCTGGTAGACTTCATATTGATGAAGACTTAATGATTGAACTTCAAAATATTACAGAAAAAGTTAAACCACAAGAAACTATATTAGTAATAGATGCCATGATGGGACAAGATGCTATAAATGTAATAGAGGGATTTAATTCTAAATTAAAACTAACAGGAGTAATTCTTACAAAATTAGATGGTGACACCAGAGGTGGTGTAGCTTTATCAGTTAGACACTTAACTAACGTTCCTATCAAATTTATTGGTACTAGTGAAAAGCTAGATGGTATTGACTATTTTGATCCTGAAAGAATGGCTGGCAGAATTTTAGGTATGGGTGATGTTGTTTCATTAGTTGAAAAAGCTCAAGAGGCAATAGATGAAAAAGAAGCCCTAAAAACAGCTAAAAAGATGCAAAATGGAAAATTCGACTTAGAAGATTTCTTAAGTACATTAAAACAAATAAAAAGAATGGGACCATTAGAATCATTAATCAAGTTAATTCCAGGGGCATCAAAGATGGGATTAAACAACATAAAAATAGATCCCAAACAAATGGCACATATTGAGGCAATAATATTATCAATGACACCAGCTGAGAGAAAAAATCCCGATATTATTAAGGCTAGTAGAAAAACAAGAATTGCCAAGGGAAGTGCTACATCAGTACAAGAAGTTAACAAATTATTAACTCAGTTTGAACAAATGAAAAAAATGATGAAACAAATGAAGAATGGTAATTTCAAAATGCCATTTTAATAAGAAAGATGTGTACAAATATTACCATCTTTTTTTAATTAATAATAAACTGAAATACTACAATCACCTTTTTATGCTATACTATAATTGAAATAGTAAAGAGGTTGATAAGATGATTAGAATATTTGATATAAAAAATAGTAAAAATGATTTAAAGCGTAATGATAATGAAATATTTAAAAATTATTTAACTGAATCAAAAGAAAATACCTATAATAGTCTACAAAAATATAAGTCTACTTTAAATGGTTTATCTGAAAAAGAGGTAAAAAAGCGCCTAAATGAAAATGGCAAAAATGTTGTTATCAAAGATGAACATAAAGGACCACTGTATTTTCTTTTGGAATCTTTTAAAGATGAGTTTATTATAATTTTATTGTTCCTTTCTTTAATTAACTTATTTCTAGGTGACACGTTAGGTTCTATCATTATAATAGTAATAGCCTTTATCAGTGCCCTTATTAGATTTTTTCAAGATTATTCTGTCTATAAATTCAATAAAAAATTGCAGAGTAAAATCTATTCAACTGTTATAGTGTTAAGAAATAATGAGGAAATGGAAATAAAGGTAGAGGATGTTGTCGTTGGCGATATTGTTAAATTAAATGCAGGTACTATTATGCCAGCTGATCTAAAAATTATTGATTGTAAGGATCTATTCATCAATCAGTCTGTTTTTACAGGAGAAAGTGTTTTAATTGAAAAAAAACAATTATCAAGTAACAATCCAAAAGAAATTTTTGATATAGAAAATATTTGCCTTATGGGAACTTCTGTTGTTAGTGGTAGAGGAAGTGGATTAGTCATTTCCACAGGATTTGATAGCTATTTAGGTAAGGTTGGTAGTGAAATAAAAGACAAGAAGGAAGAAACAAACTTTGATAAAGGCATTAAAAGTATTTCTAATTTATTAATTAAATATATGGCAATAGTCTGCTTAGTTGTCATAGTGATAGACGGTATCCTAAAACAAAATATGGGTGAAGCCTTACTTTTTGCTCTTTCTGTTGCCGTAGGAATAACTCCTTCAATGTTACCAATGATTTTAAATGTCAATCTCACAAAGGGTAGTAAAAGTTTAGCTAAGAAAAAAACACTCGTAAAAAAGATAGAATCTATTCAAAATCTTGGCGCTATTGATATTTTATGTACAGATAAAACAGGAACTCTTACGGAAAATGAAATAACTTTACAAAAGTATATAGATGCTTTGGGAAAAGAAAACGAAGATATTTTAGAATATGCATTTCTTAATAGTTATTATAGTACAGGCATAAAAAATCTTGTTGATAGAGCCATTATTTCTTATGGAAAACAAAATAAAATAGATGAGAAAGTTAAAATTTACGAAAAAGTAGATGAAATTCCCTTTGATTATAATAGAAAAAAACAAAGTATCGTTGTTAAACATAAAAATACATATCGCATGATTACAAAAGGAGCTTTGGAGGAAGTAATTAAGGATTGCAATATGGTACATACCAATGATAAAAACGAAGTTATAACTGAAAAAATAAAAAAAGTTATTAAATCTAAAGCTATAGAACTTGCTAATGATGGTATGCAAGTAATTGCCTTGGCAGAAAAAAACAGTTATCCTGGAATTAACTCATTTAATACTGACTATGAAAAGGATATGACTTTTGTTGGATTTGTTGCCTTCTTAGATCCAGCAAAAAAAGATGTTAAAAAGACTTTGTCAAATTTATATAAGATTGGTATTAAAACTAAAATATTAACTGGTGATAATCCCTATGCTACTAAAAACATCTGTAATATGGTTGGATTAAATGGTAATGATATTCTCTTAGGTAGCGATATAGATAAAATGACTGATGAACAGTTATCTAGTAGAATAGAGGAAGTAGATGTTTTTGCTAGAATGAATCCTCTCCAAAAAGAAAGAATAGTCTCTTTATATAGAAAAAATAATCACGTCGTTGGTTATATGGGTGATGGGGTGAATGATGCTCCTTCATTAAGTGAAGCTGATGTAGGTATCTCAGTTAATACAGCAACCTCCATAGCAAAAGAAGCTAGCGATATTATCATTTTAAAGCAAAGTTTAAAAGTAATTTACGATGGTGTATTAGAAGGAAGAAAAGTATACGGAAATATTATAAAATATATGAAGATGGCTCTAAGTGCCGACTTTGGAGATGTATTCAGTATTATGATATCTAGTATTTTTATTCCTTTTTTACCTCTTTTACCAATTCAAATGTTATTACAAGATTTTATTTATGACTTTTCTCAAATTGGTATACCTTATGACAATGTTGATGAATCTTTCCTAATAAAACCTAAAAAATGGGATACCAAGGGAATTTCTCGCTTTATGAAAGTAATGGGAATTACTAGTTCATTAATCGACATTATCTCATTTATTATTTTCTGGTTTATCTTTAAATATAATAGTGTTGACAAACAAGCTTATTTTCAAACCGCATGGTTTGTTACATGCCTTACTACAGAACTTATGATTATATATAATGTAAGAACCGCAAAACGTCCATTTATTGAATCAAATGCTAGTTCAAAATTAAATATATTAACTATCTTTTCATTAGTGCTAACGATTATTACACCTATAATTCTTCATAATATAAAAACATTCCACTTCGTCATATTGCCAACGTCTTTCTATTTCTATTTAATAGGCCTAGTTCTTCTTTACTTTATAATTGTCTCTATTATTAAAAGAATATATATTGCAAAATATGATGAATGGCTATAACAGCTGGGCTTTCATCGTATGCATAAATATCTCCCCATCATAGAATAGATTAGATAGGAGGATATAAGATGTTTGGAGATCAAAATATAAGTAATAATATGGACTTTGATTCTACTATTACTGGTGATAATAACATTTCTTATAATGATGTTGATTTTAATTTAATGCAAAATAATATGGGGCAACCAATGATGGATACAATGGCTGGAGCTAGTTGTGAGGCACCTCGTGAAAGATGTGTTCACAGAACTTTTGTACATGAAGTACCACATGTTTGTCCAATAAAAACTAGAATCATCAATCATCATGTTTATCGCCACACTTATAGACCAGAATATTCTTGCTCTGAAGAAAACGTAGTAAGTAATGTTCAATGTGGTTCTTGTTCACAATTCCGTTAGTTAAAGTAAAAACATGAAAGACATAATTTCATGTTTTTGTATGTCAAATTGTTTACATAAATAAAAAAGATAAAAAGTGTAAATAAAAATGTCTAATTTTGTCGTTTTACTTGAACTAATGTAAATAATGTTTTAACATTATTATAGGGAGTGTGATACAATGATTTATCCATCTATAGATAAATTGCTTAATATCGTCGATTCAAAATATGAATTAGTTCATATAGCGGCCAGACGTAGTAAGGAAATTTCTAGAACCGGTCACTACCAAATGTCTGAAGGGGAATATAAATGTAAAAAGAATATAGGTAGAGCATTGGAGGAAGTAGAAAAAGGCTTACTAAAAGTCACAAAAAAACAATCCTAAAGAAGAGATTGTTTTTTTATTGATTATTTTTATTATATTTATTTTCAATTATTGTTATTAACTTATACATCAAGTAAGCGATAATTCCTAGTATAAATACACTAGTAATAACTAAATTAATATTAAATACTTGAGAACCATACATTATTAAATACCCCAAACCACGTTTTGATACTAAAAGTTCTCCCATTATTACGCCTATTAAAGTCATACTAATATTAATTTTCATGGTGCTTATCAAATTTTTAATGTTACTTGGCATTACAACCTTTAAAAATATACACATTCTACTGGCATTTAAAGATTTTAACAACTTGATATAATTTTCATTAGTAGAATTAAATCCATTATATATATTTATTATTGTAATAAATAAAGAAATTAAAAGGGCCATGAAAATAATAGAATTAGTACTTGCACCTACCCAAATTATAATTAAAGGACCTAATGCAACTTTAGGCAAAGCATTTAAAATTGTTAAATAAGGATCAATTGTTTTTGAAAAGCGTGGGAAAAACCACATAAGCATAGCGATTAAAAAGCCAATAATTGAGGTAATAATAAAACTAATAAATGTTTCATATAAAGTTATTGTTATGTGAGAAAAAAGTGACTTATCATTTAATAAAGAAATAATTGTTTTAACAACTTCACTAGGAGATGAAGATAAAAAAGTATTAATTATTTTAAAGTGACTAAGTAATTCCCAGGAAATTAGAAATATAAAGATGATTGCGATTTGAAAAAATAATATTAATGCTTTATCATGCTTTTTTTTCTTAAGATAAAGAATATGTTCAGGAGACTCTAACATCTAGATCCCTCCATATTTTGTCATAATATTCATTATAGTTCTTTTCTTTTCTTGTATTTAATGTACTTCTTTCTCCTAAAAAATTAATTTCATAAATATTTTTTATAGTAGCTGGTCTTTTACTAAATACAATTACTCTCTCAGATAAAGTTAAAGCTTCATTAATATCATGGGTTACCATAATAGCCGTTTTATGCTCCTTTTTTATGATCTTATAAACATCTTCACTTACTTTTAATCTAGACTGAGAATCAAGAGCAGAAAAGGCCTCATCTAACAGTAAAATATCTGGTTTTATTGCCAAGGTTCTAATTAATGCAACACGTTGCCTCATTCCACCAGATAATGAATCAGGATATTTATACATAAAGTCACCTAAACCATAAGTTTTAAGTAAGTCAATAACATATTGCTTATTATCATCAGTTAATTGATTTCTGATCTCTAATCCAACTAAAGCATTATCTAAAATGTTTCTCCAAGGGAAAAGAGAATCTGTTTGTAACATATATCCAATAACAATATTTTCTTTACTCCAATTAATTTCCCCAGATGATTGCTTTTCTATGTTAGCAAGTAAAGATAGAAGAGTAGACTTACCACAACCAGATGGTCCAACAATAGATACAAACTCTTTTTCATAAATATCAAAATTAATATTTTTAATTGCTTCTATTTCACCATTAGAGTCATGATAGGTCTTTCTTAAATTTTTTACTTCTAAAATTTTATTTTTCATAAATTAATTTACTATAAGATGCTTTTTCTTTTAGTTGACCAGCCTCAATCATAATATCTTGTAAATGATTCCATGATTTTTCACTAAATTCAGTTGTTTTTGGCCAAGCATTAATTTTCTTATAACGAGTTACCACTTTAGTAAGATCATTAAGTGAAGTATTTGGAAATTGATTTAATATGTCTTTTGCAATTTGTTCATCATCCGTTTTATGAATATAATCTAGTCCACGTTGAATAGCTCTTTCAAATTTCTCAATAGTTTGAGAGTTTTCTTTTATATAACTCTTTCTAGCACTATATGAGGTATATGGTACAACACCACCAAGTTCTCCAAGGGAAGCAACAACATATCCATAACCTTGTTGTTCTATTTGAAGTGCATTTGGTTCAAATAAACTAACAAAATCACCATTGCCACCTATAAATGAACCACTCATAGCTGCAAATGCTACTGATGTATCAATTTTTACATCTTTTCCAGGAGTAAGACCAGCTTTTTTTAGTGCCCATTCCAAAGTCATTTCAGGCATACCTCCAGCTCTTCCTCCGATTATAGTTTTTCCTTTTAAATCTGTTAATTTGAAATTTTTGATTTTTTCTCTAGAAACAATAAATGAGCCATCTTTTTGTGTTAATTGAGCAAAAGTTTGTAAATAATCTTTTTCTCCACCATTATAAACATAAATTGTTGCTTCACTTCCAGAAAATCCAATGTCAGCATCTTTTGCTAAAACAGCGGCAGTAACTTTATCTGCTCCAGGTGTTAACATCAAACTAACATCCAAACCTTCTTCTTCAAAGAATCCCTTTTCTAATGCAACATATTGTGGAGCATAGAAAACAGTATGAGCTACCTCAGCTACCTTGACCTTTGTCAAAGTTTTATTATCCTCTTTCTTATTAAGATTTAAAAATATAGATAATATAGCTATAAGCAGAATTATCGCTATACTAATAAACGTAATCTTTTTTTTCAAAATAATCCTCCTTTCACGTTCAAAGTATTATATGCCGAAAAAAAGTGAGGGTTAATAAAATAGTCCATATAATGGTCATATTATTTAGGAAAAACTAATATAATAAATATGGTAAAATTCTTTCAAAAAGCGAAGAAGTGTAGTATAATTCATATGGCAATTAAGATAAAAATGATTGCAGATGAAAAAAAACTTGATTTTTTAGAGGTTTTGTGCTAAAATAAGAGGCACTTAAGTGAGTTAGGGGGAAAATTATGAAAAAAGTTATAGAAAAATTAAAAAATGCAGTACTACTATTATTAGTATTTACTGTTGCAACCGTTGTTGGTATAACTGATGTTTTTGCAGCTGAGCCGCCAAAAACACTAGAAGTTGGATCATCAACAAACTTACCAACATATATCAACGGTTTGAATATTCCAAGAAAAATATTATCTGATGGAACTGAAAGTTATTGCTTAAGTCTTAGTAAAGCAACAACACAAAATACCACAGTAACATTATATGGTGAAAGAGATGCTGGATTTGCCTACATCATTGAAAATGGTTATCCAAGTAAAAGTATCACAGGAGATAAGAACAAAGACATCTATATTACACAAGTTGCTGTATGGTGGTATTTAGATGAAACCACAGGTTCAACAAACTTAAATAACTATGTAAGAAATGTTGCTTCTGACCCTTATAATATAAGAGGTTATGCAAAAAAACTAGTAAATGAAGCAGTTAAAGCTAAAAATAAAGGATATCCAAATCCTAAAATTTCAGCAAGTACAACAAGTAAAACATTATCAATAGGAAAAACAAAAAAATACTATATTTCCAATGCAGTTACAGTTTCTACAACTGATGTTGATAGTTATCAAGTAAAATTAACTAATGCACCAAGTGGAAGCTTTACAGCTGATACAGCTGGAAATGTTAAAACAAAATTCAATGCTGGCGAAAAATTCGTAGTGTACGTACCAGTAGGAAGCGTTAATAATACTTCAGTAGATTTTAAAGCTACAATTACAGGAACAAAAACATATAATAAGGTTTATGAATATAGACCAAGCAATAAAAACGTACAAGAAATAATTCCAACATATTTATATCCAACAACTAAGACAGTAAATACAAGTATTAACTTTAATATCTTTAAATCAAAAGTGGTTATTACTAAGGTTGATAAATCCACTAATAAACAATTAGCTGGAGCAACATTAGTATTAAAAGACTCTAAAGGTGGAGTTGTAACAAGCTGGAAAACAACAGGATCTGCTCATGTTATTGAAAACTTACCAAAAGGTACTTATACTATTCAAGAAACAGCAGCACCAGCAGGTTATGAATTAAATACTACACCATTAAAATTCACAATTAGTGATACTAATCGTACAGCAACATTAACTTTCTATAATCATAAAAAAGAAACTACTAAGGGTTCAGTAAAAATTATTAAGGTTTCTAAAGAAACTGGAAAACCATTAGTAGGAGCTAAGATAGTTGTAAAAAATGAAGCAGGAAAAGTAATCGCTAGTTGGACATCAACTAATGATTATCATGTAATCGAAGATTTACCTAATGGAAAATATACAGCTCAAGAAACAGAAGCTCCAGAAGGTTATATCCTTGATACAACTCCACAAGAATTTACTATCACTGATAATAATAAGAACATAACTTTAAAATTATATAATAAAGCAGCAAGTAAAGTTGTTTCAATCATTAAGATTGATCAAGATACTAAAGAAATAATTGCCGGAGCTGTATTAGTAATTAAAGATTCAACAGGAAAAGAAATAGCTCGTTTCACAACAACTAATTCCGCTTATACAATTGAAAATATTGCTAATGGTACATATACAGTAGAAGAAGTTTCTGCTCCAGAAGGATATGTACTAAGTGATGAAAAAGTAACATTCACAATTGATGATAAGAACAGAACAGCACAAATATCATTTGCTAATAAGAAAGAAATTACTACTATTGTAGATGTTCCAAATACAAATTCAAATGCCTCAGTTATTTTCTATATTGTAGGTGGCTTAATTCTAGCAACAACAGCAGGATTCGTATACTACAATGCAAAAAAAGAACAACAATAAAAAAAGGAAAAGAAAAAGAGTCCCCCAGAATATTGTAATAGCACTAGCTAGTATATTCATAATAATAGGAGGATTCTTTCTTTCTTATAACTATATTCAAAGTAAAAAGATAAAAGCATATGACTATATGGCTAATGTCTTTTACGAAGATACTACAAAAGAAAATAAAGAGGATAAAGAAAAGAAAAATAATAAACAACCAGAAACAATACCACAAACAGAAAATACAACAACTGGTTATATTGGTTATCTAGAAATTTCAAAGATCAATTTAAATAAAGGTTTCTATGATATCACAAGTTCAGAAAATGACGTTGAAAAAAATATATATGTATCTCCAACCTCAAGTTATCCGGATAAAGAAAAGGGCAACCTAATAATCGCAGCCCATTCTGGAACCGGTTGGAAAGCATTTTTTAATGAATTATATCAATTAAATACTGGTGATCAAGTTAATGTTTTATACAAAAACAAAAGATACATCTATAAGATTAACAAAATCTATAAACAAGAAAAAACAGGAAAAATTGCAATATATAGGGATTATGAAAAAACAACACTTACATTAGTAACTTGTACAAATAATGACTCTAAAACTCAAACAGTATATATTGCCTATCTAGAAAAACAAGAAGAAATATAAAAGGGGGAAAATATTATGAAACAATTATCACTATTAGATAAACTAAAAGTTGTAGTAGACTTAACAAGTTCAGATAAAACATACATTATAGTGATTTGCTTACTAGCATTCCTAAGTATTTTATTCGCAACTACAAATAGAAAAAATGCCAAGGAAAGTAAAAAAACTTACGGAATTATTTATATAATTTCCTTAATTGCGATCATTATAAAATATCATGCATCATTATCTACTATGTATGATAATATGATGAATAATATTTTCGTTATAATATATTTTCCTAACATCTCAGTTTATCTAGCTGCTATTATCACAACAAATATTATAATGTGGATTAGCATGTTTAATAAAAATTCTAAATTATTTACAAAAATAGTTAATAGCGTAGCTTTCTTTGCGATGCATTATCTTCTAATATTACTATTAAGTATCATTACTGCAAATAATCTAGATGTCTTTAATCAAACATCATTATATAGTAATAGTGAAGTTCATTCACTAATTGAATTAAGTAGTAATATATTTGTAATTTGGATAATTTATTTAGTAGTATACAAATTATTAAGATCATATTTTGACAAGAAAAAGGTAAAACACCAAGAAGTATTACAACCCGTAGTTGAAGTAGAAGCACCTAAAAAAGAGGTAAGACTTCCATATTACGTCAATGTATTAGAATCTCCTTACGTTGTAAAAAGAGAACCTGTCAAAACAAAAGTTATATATCAGACACCAGCAAATGCCAATACAGCCATATATGATCAAATGTTAACTATTGATGATTATAAAAAAGTTCTTTCGATGTTACAAAAAGAACAAGAAAGAAAACCTCAATGCTCCAATAATACTAAAACTGAAGAAAAAAGAATAGAAGAAGATAATGAAAAAAAATTATCAGAATTAATGGAACTATATAGAAGTGTCTAAAAGCAAAACATATTTTGCTTTTTTTTTATGAAAATAAAAATATTTAGTTTTATTATTGTGTTTTACTGGCCATAAATATCATATTTTAGTATAATTATAATTGAGGTAAGTATTATGAATATAGAGAATTTAAATAATAAACAACAAGAAGCGGTTTTAAAAACTGAAGGCCCACTTTTAGTTCTAGCGGGAGCAGGAAGTGGTAAAACTAAGGTTTTAACAACCAGAATAGCGTATTTAATTGAGGAAAAACATATTGACCCATATAATATCTTAGCTATAACCTTTACTAATAAAGCAGCTAAAGAAATGAAAGATAGAACATATAACCTTATAGGAGAACAGGCCAGTAGTTTACAAATATCCACCTTCCACAGTTTTGGTTTAAAAATAGTAAGAGAAAATTGTGAACTTTTAGGGTATGATCATAACTTTGTTATTATGGACAGTGATGATTCCCTAACCGTAGTAAAAAAAATATTAAAAGATATAAATAAAGACCCTAAAATATATAACCCTAAGGCTATAAGAAATAAAATAAGTAGTTGTAAGAATGAATTAATGTCACCAGAGTCATATGAAAAGTTTGTAGCCAGTGATTATGAAAAGGTTATCCTAGAAGTATATCAAAAATACGTAAAAAAACTAAAAAATAATAATTCTATAGATTTTGATGATTTATTGATGTTACCAATCAAATTATTTAAAGAAAATCCTTTAGTATTAGAAAAATATCAGAATAGATTTAAATATATTTTAATAGATGAGTACCAGGATACAAATGAAGCTCAATATATCTTGACAAAGATGATAAGCGCCAAATATAAAAATATATGTGTAGTTGGCGATATCGATCAGGCTATTTATGGGTGGCGAGGTGCTAACTACAAAAATATTTTAAACTTTGAAAAGGATTATAAAGATTGCAGCACCATCCTACTAGAAGAAAATTATCGTTCTACAAAAACAATATTAGACGCTGCCAATGACGTAATAAAAAATAATAAAAATAGAAAAGACAAAAAATTATGGTCAAATAATGGTGATGGAGAAAAAATAGAATATTTTAGAGCCTTCAATGAAAGAGATGAAGGACAATATGCTATAAGAAAAATAAAAGAATTACACAATAGAGGTGTTAATTATCAAGATATAGCGATCCTTTATCGTACTAATGCCCAATCAAGAACATTAGAAGAGGAAATGTTAAAGGAAAATCTTCCATACCGAGTTGTAGGAAGTTTTTACTTCTATAGTAGAAAAGAAATTAAGGACTTAATAGCGTATTTACGCTTAATTCATAATAGTAAAGATAACATCAGTCTTTTACGAGTTATAAATACTCCCAAAAGAGGAATAGGACTTAAAACTATAGAAAATTTAACTAAAAAAGCCGACTTAGAAAATAAAAGTATCTATGAGGTAATCGATAGTGGCAAAGAATTACAGTTTAAAGAATTAATAGAAAATTTAAAAAAAGTGGCTGAGGAGTTGACCTTAACCCAATTAATTGATAAAGTATTAGACGCTAGTGGTATGAAACAAGAATTAGAAAGTGAAAAATCTCTTGAAGCCGAAATCAGACTAGAAAACTTAGAAGAATTTAAATCAATTACAAAATCTTTTGAGGAAAGAGAAGGACTTATATCACTTGAAGATTTTTTATTAGAAATTAGTTTAATTAGTGATGTTGAAGAATATAAAGACGATGCTAATAAAATAAATCTTATGACAATTCACTCGGTAAAGGGATTAGAATTTGATTATGTCTTCGTTGTTGGATTAGAAGAAGGAATATTTCCACATATGAATTCACTAATGGAAAATAGTGAATTAGAAGAAGAACGAAGACTATGCTACGTTGCTATTACCAGAGCTAAGAAAAAATTATATTTAGTAAATGCCAGAAGAAGAACACTTTTTGGTAGAGAACAAGTCAATCCACCAAGTAGGTTTATTGGTGAAATTAATAATAATCTTATTCACTCTAATGTTAGCGAAGAAAATAAAACTATTCCAAAGATAGATACAGAGGAAATGTTTAGAAAAGAAGATATTGACTATCAGGTAGGTGACTACGTTTATCACGAATCATTTGGTACTGGAAGAGTAGTCGAGGTAACATCAACACTAGTAAGTGTAGCCTTTAAACATCCATATGGAATAAAAAAATTAATGAAGAATCACAAAAAATTATCAAAAGTATAAGGAGAAAACATGAAAAAAAATATTACATTAGTTATAATGGCTGCAGGTATGGGAAGCCGTTTTGGGGGATTAAAACAAATTGAACCAATGGGTCCAAGTAATGAGTTTATAATAGACTATTCAATATATGACGCTATTAAAGCAGGATTTAATAAAGTTGTGTTCATAATAAAAGAAGAGAATTTTACTGTATTTAAAGAAACAATTGGTAAAAGAGTAGAACCACATATAAATGTTGAATATGTGTTCCAAAAAAATGACAATATTCCTGATGAATACCAAGAAATTAAAAATAGAGAAAAACCACTTGGTACAGCTCAAGCAATACTTTGCTGTAAAGAAAAAGTACATGAACCATTCGCAATTATTAATGCAGATGATTTCTATGGACGAGATGCTTATTTTAAGGCAAGCGAATTTTTATTAAATGTAGAAAAAACGGATAAAGAAAATTATGGAATGATTGGATATATTGTTAAAAATACTATGTCATCTATTGGTTCTGTTAAAAGAGGAATATGTGAAGTAGAGAATGGATATTTGAAAAAACTTACTGAAAGTAAAGTTGAAAGAAAAGATGGCATCATAGTTGCCCAACCTCTATCTGGAAAAACTCCATTTACAGTATCAGATGATACAACAGTATCTATGAATATGTTACTATTTACTCCAAGTATCTTTTCTTACATTGAGAAAAAACTACCTAAATTTTTAGAAGAAAACAAAGATAATGCAGCATCAGCCGAATTCTTAATACCAGACGTATTATTTGAAGCAATAGAAGATGATGTTGCTAATGTCAAAGTAATAGGAACAACCGCAACATGGCATGGAGTAACATATAAAGAAGATTTAAATGAAGTAAAAGATGCCATTAATAAGTTAGTAGAGAATGGAGAATATAATAAAACATTATGGTCATAACAGATTAATACTATTTGAATAATATCAAAAAAATAGTATAATATAATAAGAGGTGAAATATGATTCAAGAAAAATATCCTAAAGTTTTTACATGGTTATTCATAGGTTTAATAATTACATTCTTAACTGGATATAGTTTATCACTTTATCCATATGCTACATTAAGACTTAATAGTGGTGGTACATATATAATACTTGCCATTATTGAAATAGCAATAGCTATATTCTTTTCAACAAGACTACATAAAATGAGTAAATTAACAGCTATAATTTGTTACTTAATATATTCATTCTTAACAGGAATAACATTTGGTGTAATATTCCTAGCCTTTAAACTATCAAGTATTATGAGTATTTTCTTAATAACATCCATAGTTTTCTTGGCCTTTGCAGTAATTGGAATGACTACAAAAAAAGATCTTTCAAAAATGTCAATGTGGCTTTTGATGAGTCTACTTGCTATTTTAGTAGCTGGAATAGTAAACATATTCGTAAAATCATCAATGCTTGACTTAATAATTACTATAATATCTACTATCGTCTTTATAGCGTATATCATATATGATATGAAAAATGCAGAATACATTATAAGAGAAGTAGGCGAGGATAAAGGAGCTATTTATGGAGCCTTTCAACTATACCTAGACTTTATAAACCTATTTATAAATTTATTAAAACTATTAGGAAAAGCAAATGATAATTAGAGCTAACAAAAGTTAGTTCTTTTTTTGTAAAAAAAAACTCGCCCTAAGCGAGATAATTAATTATTAATTTTTATGACTATTTACAAATTTTGTAAACTCCATTTCATGATATGGTAAAGCTTTTTCTTTATTGTTAACCATAAGATTAATTACTCTACCATTACCTAGTTTAATTGTTATTTCTTTTGAAACCAAACTAATCAAATTTGCCCTTTTAATTTTTAGACTCTTTATTTCCTCATTCTTGAAAAAATAAAATTTATTAGGAACAGTTACTAATTTATCAGGACGTAAAGCAAATAAGGCACTTCCATCACCAGTTACAAGCGGGATTAAACCAATTCCTTCATTAGTACCATTTATTAAATAAGCACTACATTGATTTTCTTGTGCCGCTTGCATTCCAGCAACCATTCCTCCCACAGCGCCACCAAGTAAAGAAGCTTTAGTAGGGGCTTTAACATATCCTATAAAATAGGAATTTTGATTTCCATTCATTTCAAAAGATTCAAATAAACTTTTAACCTTATCAATAGTATTAAATTCATTCATATACATATCCTCCATAAAAAAGTATATCATAAGTATATAAATTAAAGTAGTTTTTTTCAAAATATAGACTTTATAAAATAAATCTAGTACAATAAAAAAGGTGATAATAATGGACATAAAAAAAAGAGTAGAAGAATTAACTAATATTTTAAATGATGCAAATTATAAGTATTACGTTTTAGATGAACCGACAATAACAGATCAAGAATATGATAAATATTTACGTGAGTTAGAAGAACTTGAACAAAAATATAAAGAGTTTGCAAGAGATGATTCTCCTACAAAAAGAGTAGGAGGAGAAGTCCTAGATTCTTTTAAAAAAGTTACTCATAAAATACCAATGATGTCATTAAGTGATGTTTTTAGTGAAAGCGAAGTTGTAAATTTTGATGAGAGAATAAAAAAAGAAGGCATTAGACCTCAATATGTCTGTGAATTAAAAATAGACGGTTTATCAGTTTCCCTACTATATGAACATGGTAAGTTAGTAAGAGCTGCAACTAGAGGAGATGGTGTTGTTGGTGAGGATATTACCCATAATGTTAAAACCATAAAATCAGTTCCTCTAACTCTAAATGAAGATATAGATATAGAGGTTCGCGGCGAAATTTACATGAGTAAAAAGTCCCTAGAAAAAGTAAACTTAGAAAGAATAAAAAATGGTGAAAAGCCCCTCCAAAATGCTAGAAATGGAGCAGCTGGTTCCATTAGACAATTAGACAGTAAAGTAGCGGCAAAAAGAGGATTAGACGTTTGGATATATCATCTTCCTAATCCACTAGACTATGGAATACATACACATTATGAAGCCCTAGAATTTATGAAAAAACTAGGCTTTAAAACTAATCCAAATAATAGGTTAGTAAATAATATAAATGAAGTATTAGAATTTATTTCAGAAAAAAACGCAGAACGAAAGAGTCTTCCCTATGACATTGATGGCATTGTCATTAAAGTTAACAACATTGATCAACAACAAGAACTAGGCTTTACAGCTAAATATCCAAAATGGGCAACTGCCTATAAGTTTCCAGCTGAAGAAGTATTAACAAGATTAAATGATATAATTTTTACAGTCGGAAGAACAGGTCAAATTACTCCTAATGCAGTTTTAGATCCAGTTATAGTAATGGGGTCTACTATTGCTAGGGCAACTCTTCATAACGAAAATTATATAAAAGAAAAAGATTTAAGAATCGGAGATATAGTTTCTATTAGAAAAGCAGGAGATGTTATACCTGAAGTTGTAGAAGTAAAAAAGGAAAGAAGAACGGGTAATGAAAAGAATTTTGAAATGATTCATAATTGTCCTATTTGTGGAACAACTCTTGTAAAAAAAGAAGGACAGGTTGATTATTTCTGCCTAAATGAACATTGTCCTACAAGAAAAATAGAATCCTTAATTCATTTTGCTGAAAGAGATGCTATGAATATAGATGGATTAGGTGAAAAGATAATGGAAGACTTTTTCAACTTTTCATTTATTAGAACCATACCAGATATTTATCTTTTACAAACACATCGTGAGGACTTAACAAGATTAGAAGGATATGGTGAAAAATCTGTAACTAAATTACTTGAAGCAATAGAAAAAAGTAAAAGCAATTCTCTTGAAAAGCTTCTCTTTGGACTTGGAATTCCTCATGTAGGAAGTAAAACAGCAAAGATAATTGCGTCACACTACCATAATATTGATAATATAATGAAAGCAACTCTAGAAGATTTAAGTAGTATTAATGATATTGGCGAAATAATTGCGAAAAGTATCGTTGATTATTTCCAAAAAGAAGATAATAAAATTATAATTGAAAGATTAAAACAATATGGAATAAATATGAATTATCTTGGTCAAAAAATCATCAAAGATGAAACATTTTATGGTAAAACATTTGTCCTAACAGGAACTATGGCAGAATATAAAAGAGATGAGGCTAAAAATCTAATTGAAAATTATGGTGGTAAAACAAGTAGTTCTGTTTCTAAAAAGACTGATGTTGTAATAGCCGGTGCCGAGCCAGGAAGTAAATATGATAAGGCTGTAGAATTAGGTATTACGATCTGGTCAGAAGAAGATTTTAAGAAAAATATTGAAGAGAGCAAAAGAAATAATTAATTGCTCTTTTTTTGACAAAAAAATTGTTTTTTACATTGAATTATTTTCAAATTAAGTTATAATAGTAAGCATATCTTGAAACTGGGGGAGATACCTTATGAACAAAATAAATGTATTTCTAACAAATGACATAATCTTATTTCCAAATTCTGAAGTAAGATTTGAAACTGATAATTTTGATGATAAAGAGATATTTTCTCTTCTTGAGGAAAATGGTTCTAAAGAGTTACTCCTAGTAAACCCATATAATACAACTACAGAATTTCCTGATATAACAGAACTTCCCCGAATAGCAACTCTTGCAGAAATAAAAATGAAAATAGATGTTCCAAATGGTAAAACAAGAATAACCCTATTTGGTGTAAAAAGAGTAGAAGTAACTGAATATTTTAATGACAATACCCTTTATTTTGCTAATTATAAAGAAATAAACTCTGAAGTAAATGAGGAAGATGACGTTAATTATAAGAATCTCCTTATTAAGTCTTTAGAAAGATATATTAATAAAGTTCCCTATGTTTCAAATTCAATCATGGGTCAACTTAATCTAATAGATACAGTGGAAGATTTAACAGATATCATTGCCGCTTTTCTTCCTTTAAATAATGAAAAAAAGAAAAAATATATTCTAGAACTAAATCCAATAAAACGAGTTCGTATGCTGATAGAAGATATGAATGAGGATATTAAATTTATTGAATTGGAAGAAAAAATAGAAGAAAAAGTCGGCAAAGAATTAGAAAAAAGTCAAAAAGAGTATTATCTCCGTGAAAAAATGAATGTTATTCAACAAGAATTAGGCGATTTTAATAGTAAGGAAAATGAAATAGCAGAAATTAATAAAAAATACTCTAAATTGAATTGCAGTAGACAAGTAAAAAATCGTATCAAAAGGGAATTGAAACGTTATGAATCAACTTCAGCTGCCTCTCCAGAATCAGGCATAATTAGAGATTATCTTGATTGGCTATTAAATATCCCTTGGAATAAATTTACAAAAGATGAAAATGATTTAAGAAAAGTAGAAGCAAGCCTAAACTCAACACACTTTGGATTAGAAAAAGTAAAAGACAGGATAATAGAATATTTAGCTGTAAAACAAAATACTAATAATCTACGTAGTCCTATAATTTGTCTTGTAGGTCCCCCAGGAGTAGGAAAAACAAGTCTAGCTCTTTCTATTGCGACTGCTTTAAAGAAAAAATCAACCAAAATATCAGTTGGTGGAATAAATGATGAGGCCGAAATAGTAGGACATAGAAGAACTTATGTAGGAGCCTTACCTGGAAGAATTATTCAGGGAATGCGTAAGGCAGGCAGTTCTAACCCTGTATTTATCATCGACGAAATTGACAAATTAAGAAAAGATATTAAGGGAGACCCTGCTAGTAGTCTACTAGAGGTATTAGATCCTGAACAAAATAATAAATTTTCAGATCACTATATAGAAGAAGATTATGATTTATCACAAGTTATGTTTATTTTAACAGCCAACTATATAGAACAAATACCTTATGAATTACAAGATAGATTAGAAATAATTGAAGTACCTAGTTATACAGAACAAGAAAAGCAATCTATTGCTAAAGATTACTTAATACCAAAACAACTACATGAACACGGTCTAACAGAAATTGAGGTTCAGTTCACTGATGATGCTATCATAAAAATAATTAATAATTATACAAAAGAAGCCGGAGTACGTGAATTAGAGAGATTAATTGCTACTATTTTAAGAAAAATAGTTAGAAAAATTTTAACTGACAAAACCATAGCGGCATACGTAATTGATGAGAAACAAGTAGAAACATTACTTGGAAAAGGTAAGTATGAATATGAACATATCGATAACGAAAAAAGAATAGGTGTCGTAAATGGTATGGCCTATACTGTATTTGGCGGTGACATATTACCAATAGAAGCAACATATTATAGCGGTGAAGGTAAATTATTATTAACTGGATCACTAGGAAAAGTAATGCAAGAATCTGCTCAGATTGCTTTAAGTTATGTAGAATCACATGCTAAAGATTTTAATATAGATGAAGAACTAATGAAAAAAATTAATATTCATATTCATGTCCCAGATGGTGCTATAAAAAAAGACGGTCCAAGTGCTGGAGTAGCTCTTGTGACAACCTTAGTAAGTTTATTATCCAAGAAAGCAGTTCCAAGTGATATATCCATGACTGGGGAAATAACCCTAAGGGGTAAAATTCTTCCAATTGGTGGACTTAGAGAAAAAGTAATTGGATCAAAACGAGCAGGTATTAAAAAAATATTTGTACCTCAAAAAAATAAAAGTGACATCGATGAGTTGGCGGAAGAATTAAAGGAAGGACTACAATTTATATATGTTGATGAATATTTTGACATATATAATATGGTGTTTAAAAATGATAGAAAATAGTTTAGAAGGTTTTATAGCAGTTAGAGATATATTATTATTAGCACCAGCAGAAGAAATAGTCGCAATGTTTAATACAGAGGAATTACGAGATTATCTTCTAGAAAATATAAATTTATTGCTTAACTTTGATTCTCGTTGCCTTTTTTTAAAAAAAGATATATATGAAAAACTACTTTTAATAGTTAACAACGGACGCTTTAAAACCGAAAATGTTAATAGACTTACCAAAATTAATTATGCTATTATTAAAATAAATACAGAAAAATGCCATAATAATTCCATGGAAGAAATGAATAGTTATATACTCCAACAATGTAAATTAAGATTAGGAAAAAGACTAACTTTGGAATACATGTATGACTATAAGTTATTAAAAGAAACATTATTAGAACTAATGGAATATGATGCTGACTTAATAAATTCACTAAAAAACAGATCACTTTTTATTAATGAAAACAACATCTTTAAAATACTTTCATCAACTGCTTATATGGTAACAAACTTCAAAGAAAATCTAGAAAATGACAATATCTTAAGTTTTATAAGAGAAGAGACAACTACCATTACAAATGTATTAGCAATAGCCAAGAAAACAAAAATGCTAACAAAAGAATTATATAAGTCTGGAATAGAAATTACTGACTATATAAATAAAGAAATAAAAGTACCAAAAATCAAACAATTATAATAGTATTTTGAACTAATTTAGTTCTTTTTTTTTGCCTTGATCCATAATATTAAGTGATGAGAGGAGATTTATATGAAAAAGAAAGTATCTTTTACTAAAGATTTGGAATTTCCAACAATGATAGGAGAAATAACAGAAATTACCTTAGAAGATAACTTAAAATTTATTGATTCAAACAATATAGAAGGTAGCTTTTTTATTAGTGGAAAATATAAAATGACAGAAGCCAGCAGATTAGAAGAAGACTTTTCCTTTAATTTACCAGTAGAAATATCCATATTAGAAAAATGTGAATTAAATACATGTAAACTATCAATAGAAAACTTTAACTATGAAATTATTGACGACGATATTTTAAGAAGTAACATAGATGTGTTAATAGAGGGAAGAGAACTAATCGAAGAAAAAGATCCTACAATTGCTGAAGACAGAGAAGAAAAAATTGAACAAGAAGAACAAGAAGTTAAGTCAATAGATACAAAAGAAGAATGTGATGATAAGGAAAGAGAATGCGATGGCGACAGTAAAGACGAAAAGGAGAAAGAAATACCTATGAAACCAGCAAGTATAGAAAAAGAAAATATAGAAATAGATGCTAAAATAGAACCAGCAGAGCCAACTATGACCGATATTTCAACTATTACTGATACAAGTAAAGAACTAGAACACTATATGAAAAAAATAGATGAAATAAAAATAACATCTAAAGAAGAAACTAAAACAACCACTACAACCAATACTAATTCATTATTTTCTAATTTAACAGATGAAGCTGACAGCTTTTCAACATATTCTATTTACATTTTAAGAGAAGGAGATACCTTAGAAAAAGTAATGGAAAAATATAACATAACAAAAGAAAAATTACAAGAATATAACGATCTTGGAACAATAACATTAAATTCTAAGATAATTATTCCCAATAGTATTAATGAATAATTTATCCAGTATTATAGATAAATATGACCTTAAAGTAAGTAAATATTCCTATAAAAATAAGGCAATAATTCTAGATACCGAAAAGGGGAATTTTGTATTAAAGAAGAGAAAAAGAAATGATAAAAAAGAATTATATGATTATCTTTTATCTAGAAATTTTTCTTTCTTTTTGTATCCGGAAAACAATTTTAATGATGATTATGAAATATATGCCTATATTGATGAAATATCAACTATAAAGGAAGAAAAAGCTATTCACTTAATATACATTTTAGCGGAATTGGAAAATCGTACCACCTCATACAAGGAATATACTTTAGATGAAATTAAAGAAATATATGAAGAAAAAGGTAAACAAATAGATATGTTATTTGAATATTATAACAATTTAGAAGAAGTATTTTCATCAAGTGTTTATCCATCTCCTTATGAACTTCTTTTATTAAATAATGTTTCTAAAATATATAATACTCTAAATTATAGTAAAGAGTTATTAGAAGAGTGGTATAAACATATTAGTAATACTAGAAAAAGAAGAATTGTCCTTTCACACAATCATTTATCTTTAGACCATTTTCTAGATTGTAAAGACGCTAAAGTAATAAACTTTGATTATGCTTCATATAAAAGCCCTATATATGATTTTGCATACTTTTATAAAAATCATTATCATGAATTAGATATGTTATCACTTTTTACAACATATCAAAGAAAGTACCTTTATACAGATGATGAACTATTATTGTTCTTTATAGAAATAATAATCCCACCTAAAATAAATTTAAAAAAAAATACTTATGAAAATACACTACTTATTCATAAGTTAATAACGTATATAGATTCAACGAGAGATTTTATACTAAAAAAGCAAAAGAAACAACAAGAAGAACACTAGAAGAAATTCTGCTAGTAAAATAATGGCGTTTATTCTAGTGGTTATGAATACTAATATTAGAGCCTGATAAAAAACAATTACTGCTAAACAAAAGATAAAACCTAAGTAGAATAGTGACATTCTTCTTTTTTGTTTGCAAGAACTACATCTACAGTAGAATGGATGTTTACCGTTTCTCCTCATTATTAATCACCTATAATAATTTATGTAAAAATTTAAATATATGTGCTATAATAAAAAATATAAAGGTAGGAAGAATTTGATTGGCATTAATCAAATGTGAGGATGTAATATGAATAAGAAAGCTTTTACTCTTGTAGAATTACTAGTTACTATTGTAATTATTGGTCTTATTGCTTTAATGGGCTTCCCATCTCTTCAACGAATGCTAAATGGCAACGCTACTAAGGAAATAGAAATTTATGGAAAGTCTATGATAGGTGCAGCTAAGATGTATATGCAAAAAGAAGGAAGAGACATAAATGAAAATGCAAACTCTAAATTAGAACTTGAGGGAAATGGTTATATGATAGGTCTTAAAACTTTAATAGACCAAGACTATATAGAAACATTTAAACCATCAAAAAAGAATATACAATGTGATTTAGATAATGCTAGTGTTAGAGTAAGAAAAGAAACCCAAAATACACTAAAATATGATTACAAATTAAAATGTACTTACAAAGATAAAGTTTATCGTAAATCATATGATGATACAACTCCAAACATTACCAAAAAAGAAGACCTTGCATTAGAAAATGTAATGAGTAATGATACAAAAGGAAATTATCACAGTTCAAAATATAAAACAAAGGTTACAAAAATCATTACAAAAAATGTCATATCTATACCAGCAAATATAGTTGAAAAATGGGATGTTTCACAGGCAAATGATGGCTCAGTAATTGCTTATGCCGAAAATGATGGCAATGGTGGTTATGTTATTACCATTTGTAGTGATGGAAAGACCTATTTAAATGGTACTTATGATTATTTATTTTTCAGCTTTTCGGCCTTAGTTGATATTGACTTAAGTAATTTTAACACCAATAAAGTTATAAGTATGAAGGCTATGTTTGGAAATTGTAATAATTTACAAAAGATTAATTTAAGTAGTTTTGATACATCACAAGTTACTAGTATGTCCAATATGTTTTTAAATTGTAAAAACTTAGAAAGCTTAGATTTAAGCAACTTTAACACATCACATGTTACTGATATGTCCAATATGTTTTCAAATTGTAATAAAATACTAACTCTTGACTTGAGCAGTTTTGATACATCAAATACTAAGAATTTATCAAGTATGTTTAGCAGTTGTAAGAAATTAACAACAGTAAATCTAAGCAGTTTCAATACGTCTAAAGTAACGCAAATGACAGCTATGTTTTATTATTGTAATAGCTTAGTAAATCTAGATTTAAGTAATTTTAATACATCACAAGTTACTAGTATGTCCAATATGTTTAATGGTTGCAACAAGTTATCGAATTTAGACTTAAGTAATTTTAATACAAGTAAAGTAATTATGATGGAAAATTTGCTCTATGACTGCTATAATCTTGAGAATATTAATTTAGGTAGCTTTGATACAACTAACGTCATTAATATGTCTAGTATGTTTAATAACTGTAAAAGATTAACATCATTAGATATAAGTAATTTTAAAACCTCTAATGTTCGATACATGGACTATATGTTTGCTCATTGTAATAAAATATCAACTCTGGATTTAAGTAATTTCGATACATCCAATGTAACAACTATGGCTGGTATGTTTTATGGGTGCAAGGGGTTAACAAACCTAAATATAAATAATTTTAATACACAAAAGGTAACTGATATGAATCGTATGTTTTATGGATGTACTTTAACTAGTATTGATATAAGTAACTTTAATACCAGCTCTGTTAAAGATATGGGTGAGATGTTTGCAGGCAGCTCCTTTATTCAATTGAATTTGAATAATTTTAATACATCACAAGTTACTAATATGTCACAAATGTTTAACAGGTGTAGCAAGTTAACTACACTTGACATAAGCAGTTTTGATACTCAGAAAGTAACTATGATGACAGATATGTTTAGTTTTTGCCGAAGTTTAACAAGTTTAAATTTAAGTAATTTTGATACATCAAAAGTTATTAATATGGCAAATATGTTTGAGTGGTGCGATGAGTTAACAAATTTAAATTTGAGCAGCTTTAACACATCGCAGGTTTCTAATATGTCAACTATGTTCAGTTCATGCAAAAAATTAAGTAATTTGGATTTGAGCAATTTTGATACAAGTCAAGTAAAAAGTATGGGAGAGATGTTTTGGAATTGTTATTCTTTAACAAAATTGAATGTTTCTAAATTTACCACTAGCAAAGTAACTAATATGAGTTATATGTTTACAAACTGTAATAGTTTATTAAATCTAAATTTGAGTAGTTTTGATACAAGTAAAGTAACAACCATGGAATGGATGTTTAGTGGATGCAGTGGCTTGACAGAATTAGATTTAAGTTCCTTTAACACTAGCATTCTAACAAATACAGCTTATATGTTTTCTAGATGTACTAACCTACGAACAATAAACTTAAGGAAAGCTGTATTTACAAAGGTCACAAGTAGTAATAATATGTTTGATAATACAAGTAATCTTACAGTTAAAGTTAAAGACGAGGCTGCCAAAACATTTTTAACAAGTAAATTAGGAAACAATGGAACAGCTGTAATAGCCTAAGAGTCATTTGACTCTTTTTTGTTTTCTTAATATTTTAAATAATCTATAAAATACATGCTATAATATAAACATAGAAAGAATTTATTTTATTAAATAGGAGATGTGAATATGAATAAAAAAGCTTTTACTCTTGTAGAATTATTAGTTACCATTATAATCATTGGTCTTATTGCTCTAATGGGATTTCCATCTCTTCAGCGAATGTTAAATGATAATACCACTAAAGAAATAGAGACTTATGGAAAATCTATGATAGGTGCAGCTAAGATGTATATGCAAAAAGAAGGCCGTGATATAAGTGAAGATAATTCTGCTACAGCATCTCTTGAAGGAGAAGGATATATTATTAAACTTAATACCTTAATAAGTGAAAACTATATAGAAGAGTTTAAACCTTCTAAAAATATAAAGTGTAATATGGAAAATGCCGAAGTAAGAGTAAAAAAAGATACTAAAAACACTTTAAAATACGATTACAAGCTAACCTGTACTTATAAAGATAAAACCTATCAAAAAGACTATGATAAAGAAATAATCAAAAAATAATACTATCTATAATAAGTTTAAAAATTTAAACTTTTTTTCTTGTATAAAATCATCAAAAACGCCCTCTATATAATTAGAAAGAGGAGATAAAATTGACAAAATACTATATTTTTGCTATAATATGTAACTGTCCCGTGATTAAGAGGTGTTATTTATGATGTTTTATAATGAAGACCAAGCAATCAAGGTTTGTATCAGTAATCCAGTAATGATTTTTGAATTAATCAAAGAGGGTTATACAGAAGTAGTAGATAAAATTTTAACTACTAATAAAGAGTTAATTAATACTATAGATGAAAATGGAAATAGTGTTATGATGAGATTACTTAATAAAAAAGATTACAGCATCGTTTTAAAGCATAGTAAAAATAAGTATTGGGACGTAAATCATCAAAACAAAGATAAAAATACATTTGCCCATTTTCTTGTAATGCATAATTATGTAGATATAGCTAAAATATTAGAAATATTATTAAAAAACAAAACATTTATTCCAAACCTAAAAAATAATAAAGGTGAGACTATATTAGATAAAGCAATTGCGGCTGATCAATTATTTACAATAACCAAAATACTAGGAGATAAAAGATTTGATAATATTGATATAATTTCATTTAAATATTTATATAATAAATACATTAAAAACTCATACTATGGAAAATACTCTAAATTAAACAATTTAGAAGTTATAATAAATAGTTTGGAACACAAACAAAAATTACAACCAAAAATGCAAGAATTATTAGAAAAAATCACTACTAATATGGATACTATAAAAAAAGATTTATTAACTAATAAACTAAATAATATTGATATAATTATAAATTCATTAACATAAATAAGTTTAGCAAATTAAACTTATTTTTTCTTTTGAAACAAAACATAATGTGATATAGTTAATAAAGAAGGAGTGATATTGTGAAGAAGAGTATATTTTTATCAATGGCATTAATTTTATTATTAGTTACAGGTTGTATGAATAAGACAAAAACATTAGTATGTACTAAAGATATTGGTACTTCATCAATTGACATGACTCAAAGCATCAACATTAAATTTATTGATGATAAAGTTGAAGATATGACTACAACAATAAATGTTAACTTACCAGATAATTATAAATCATATATTAATACATTTAAAACAACTCTAGAAAAAGAATATAAGAGTAAATATGGTAGTTACAAGAATGTAAAATTAAATACAAAAGTAAAAAATGATAATGAAATAGATGTTACAATGTATTTTGATTACAAGAAAATGTCATCATCAGAGAAAAAAGCTTTAAATCTATCAGGTAGTGAAAAGTATTCAGTAAATAAAAAGACATTAGAAGATCAGGGTTTCTCTTGTAAATAAAAATATCTGAAAAAGTCTCATAGACTTTTTTTTCTTTTACTAGTATAATAACTAAAGAAATGGAGTGATAGTATGAATTTACCTAACTATAAAGAAGCAAGAAATAGATTGAAGAATTATCATACTGTGAAGTATGACATAGAAAAGTCAATTATTAACAAATATAGTGGAAAAACATATTTTTTAAAAACATATGGTTGTCAAATGAATGAACATGATAGTGAAAACATAAGGGCTATGCTTGAAGAACTTGGTTTTAAGGCAGTAGAAGATTATACACAAGCAGATTTAATAATGTTAAATACATGTTCAATTAGAGAAAATGCTCATAATAAAGCCTTTGGTATGCTTGGAAGATGTAAAAATCTTAAAGAAGAAAATCCTAATCTTATAGTAGGAATTTGTGGATGTATGGCCCAAGAGGAAGGAGTAGTAAATGAAATCCTTCATAAATATAAATGGGTTAATTTTGTTATGGGAACTCATAATATGTATCGTCTTCCTTATATTTTAGATCAAGCTATAGAAGAAAATAATCAACAAATAGAAGTCTTCTCTAAAGAAGGAGATTTAGTAGAATCAATTCCTGTAAAAAGAGATAATGGTTTTAAGGCTTGGGTAAATATCATTTATGGTTGTGATAAATTTTGTACTTATTGTATAGTACCATATACTAGGGGTGGTGAACGAAGCAGAACAAAAGAAGCTATTTTAGAAGAGATTAAGGGTCTAAGTGCAGCAGGATATAAAGAAGTTACTCTCCTAGGACAAAATGTAAATGCTTATGGCAAAGACTTATATGATAACTATGGTTTAGGAGAATTATTAGAAGATGTTGCTAAGTTAAATATTCCACGAATCACTTTCATGACAAGCCATCCATGGGATTTCACAGATAAAATGATAGATGTAATTGCTTCTCACGAAAATATCTTGCCTTATATTCATTTACCACTTCAATCAGGAAGTAATAAAATATTAAAACTTATGGGTAGAAGATATACTAAAGAAAGTTATCTTGAGTTATTTGATAAAATGAAAAAGAAGATTCCCAATGTTAGTATTTCTACTGATATCATTGTAGGTTTTCCTGGTGAAGATGAAAAAGACTTTGAAGAAACTTTAGAGGTAGTAAATTATTGCAAATACGATAATGCCTTCACATTTATTTATTCCCCAAGAGAAAATACCCCAGCAGCAAAATTAAAAGATAATGTCACACTAGAAGAAAAGGAAAAACGCTTATATAAGTTAAATGATACAGTAAATAAATACTTCCTAGAAAACAATAAAAAAATGATTGGAAAAATAGAAGAAGTTTTAGTAGAGGGAATATCAGAAAAGAAAAAAGATAACTACTACGGTTATACTAGAAATCATAAATTAATTAACTTTACAGGTGACAATATAAAAGCAGGAGACATTGTAAATGTCGAAGTAACAGATGCTAAAACATGGAGCTTAGATGGAAAATTATCTAAATAGTAATACTATAAAGGCTTTAGAAAAACTTATCAATTACATTAAAGAAAGTAAAGATTATAAAGAATGTCTAAAGTTAAAAAAAGTAATATCAGAGAATAAAGAACTAACTAAATTAATAAATGAAGTAAGAGTTTCTCAAAAAAAATATGTTCGCTCAAACTTTAAAGAAGAAGAAAAAAAACTAATGGATGAAAAATTAAATCTCCTAAATACAAATAAAACATATACTTTGTACTTATATTACTTAAATAATGTTAACAATATGATTGAACTTATAAAAGATGAATTGAACGACTACTTTTATAAAGTTACAAATATTCTCTAATTAAATAGTAAAAAAATCCTTTTCATTGCATAAACTACAATGAGGAGGGATATGGTGGCAAGTTATAAGGAAATTGTTACAAAGACGGTTATTGGTAAAGGAAAGAAAACATTTACTGATACAAGACGTAAAAAAATAGAAAACAATCCATCTACTATTCTTGGGTGCTGGGTTATAAATCACAATTTTGAAGGAGTTAAAAATAGGGACAGCGTAACTATCAATGGAAGTTATGATGTCAATGTTTGGTATTCATATGATAATGATACTAAAACAGATGTCTTAAAAGAAACAGTTCCATATACAGAAACAGTACATATAAAAAATAACAGTAATGTCACAAACCAAGAGGCTATCATTCGTAGCCTAAAACAACCAAATTGTATTAAAGTAGATATAGATGGCAACGATATAGTATATACGATTGAAAAAGAATTAGGTATTGAGCTAGTTGGAGATGAGAAAGTAAAAATAGCTATAGATGAAAATGAAGATCCTTGGGATGAAATTATAGATGATGTTAATGACAAACAAATAGACAATGAAGTAGATGAAAACTTTATCAAAGAAGATGAATCTATCTAACTTTTAATAGGAGGGGAAAACTCTTCTTTTTTAGTGTTATACAAAAATGGTTGACAGAGTTGAAAAAATAGTATATATTAATATCATTGAAAGAAAGGAAGGAATTATTATGGCAGTTAAAATACGTTTAACAAGAATGGGAGCAAAGAAGCGTCCATCATACAGAATAGTAGCAACTGATTCACGTCGTCCAAGAGATGGTCAATATATTGAATTAATCGGAACTTATAATCCAGTAGCAGAACCAAAAGCTGTTAACATTAAAGAAGAAGTAGCTATGAAATGGTTAAGAAATGGAGCTGTTCCTACTGATACAGTTCGTAACTTATTTTCTGAAGCTGGAATCATGAAAAAATTTGCTGAAGAAAAAGATAAGAAAGAAGCTTAGTTAATGAATCTAATAGAATTAACAGAATCAATAATTAAATCAATTGTTAAAGATGAAGAAAGCGTCGCAGTTAAAGAATTTCCAAGCGAAGATGAAAATACAATAGATATAGAAGTCCTTGTATCAGAAGATGATCTTGGAAGAGTAATTGGCAAAAATGGTAAGATTGCGAATGCTATTAGAATGCTGGTTCAAGCAAGCAGTAGTCTAAAAGATAACAAATATGTTAAAATTAATATTGATAAGTTTTAGATTAATCTAAAGCTTTTTCTTTTCCTATTTAGAAAGGAGATTATATGTCAGAACCAAAAGATAAAGCCTATTTAACAAGGTTAATTGAAATAAATGATATCAAAGATAAAAGTAATGGAGAAACTTTACCAAATATTTGGGAAATAATAGATCTAATGCAAGAAATGGGAGAAATATTTCAAAGAGAAAGAATTGGCTTAAAATATGAAAATGGCCCTCAGTACGGAACAATATATTATCGTATGAAAGAAGAGATAGATGAATTAATAAAATCTAGTAATGATCTTCTTGAATTACTTGAGTCAAATAAAAGTGTAAACAAAATGTTTAATTTATTATATAGAAAATGTATAAAAGGTGAATTAGCTGTACCAAGTGATGATGAATTAAAATTATTACAAAGAACAACTATCAATGATATGTTTTTGGAGTATTATAAAATTATTAATTCAAAAGATGAAGAAATTTATAATAATATGGAACTTTATAATACTTTGAAGTTAAACACTACAGTAATTAAAAAATACTATGGTGATCAAGTGTTAAATGGACAAATGAATTTATTAGAAAATGGCTATATTATTGCGCCTCCTGTCATCTTAGAAAACACTCTTAGAGCAATAGAGGACGAATATATTAATCAGAAAATAATAGAAAATCCATTAAATAAAGTCAAAATAAAAGTAGGAAAAAAGAAATAATCTTTCCTACTTTTATTTTACGCCTGTTAAATCAAACTCAGGGATAAAACTTTCACTACAAGTATCGCCTTCCTGAATAAAGGCATTTTCTACCCCAATATCACAGGCATAATTAATTAACTTGGAATATTCTTCATCACTAACTTTTTTATTTAACTCATCGATTTCTTTTACCTGTTTAAGTGGAGTGTACTGATTCATAATACTAATAAAAATATTATTTCCATATGTCAGGTGTAGATACTCAATAATTTTTTTAGAATCATCTCCTCTACCAGGTAACATTAGATGTCTCACTATAATACCTTTTTTCATTATTCCATTTTTATCATATACAACATTTCCAACTTGCCTATACATCTCTTCAATCGCATCAATTGCGATATTGAAATAATTAGGAGCTTTGGAATACTTTATTGAATACCAATCATCATAATATTTTAAATCAGGTAAATAAATATCGATTAATCCATCTAAAAGCTTTAAGGAACTTACTTTTTCATAAGAACTAGTATTATAGACAATTGGAATTACTAAACCATTTTCTTTTGCTATCTTAATAGCTTGAGCAATTTGGGGTATAAAATGAGTAGGGGTTACCAAATTAATATTGTGTACACCTAAATTCTGTAATTCTATCATTTTATTTGCTAGTTCAAGAACAGTAATTTCCTTTCCGAAATTTTTAGTTGAAATATTATAATTTTGACAAAATATACACTTTAAATTACAACCAGAAAAAAAGATTGCACCAGAACCATTAACTCCAGAAATAGGCGGTTCTTCAAAGTAATGTGGCGCAATTCTTGCCACTACAATTTTATCACTCATTCCACAAAGACCAACTTGTGCTAAACTACGATTTACTTTGCATTCTCTAGGACATATTGTGCAGGATTCCATTAAGTTTTTCATAACATCACCATGAAGATTATAACATTTTTCTTGTAGAAAACAAAGGAGTGTATTATACTATTAATAGAGAAAATGGAGGACCATATGAAAAAAAGAATTTTAAGTGCCATTGTTATGATAATTATATTTATTCCAATTTTATTGATTGGTGGCAAAGCTTTCGTAGTACTAACAAGCTTACTTGCTGCGATGGGATTATATGAATTATTAAAACTTAGATCAAATGAAAATAAAGTACCATTATTTATGAGACTATGTTCTTACTTAATACTTATAATTATTTGTACCAGAAATATTAGTTCCCTAGATTTTAATTATACTCTAGACTATAAAATGATATCATTAATTATCTTTTTATTCCTATTTCCACTTGTATTTTATAATGATAACAAGAAATATAATATTACAGATGCCTTATTTTTAATAGGAAGTGTTTTATTCTTAGGCTTTAGCTTTAATCTATTAATTATAGCAAGAAATTATGATTTATATCGTATTATATATTTACTTCTACTTTCTACCATGACAGATACTTTTGCACTTATTACTGGTAAGTTAGTAGGAAAACATAAACTAGTACCTAAAATATCACCAAATAAAACAATTGAAGGATTACTAGGTGGTGTAATCATGGGAACATTTATTGCCTCATCTTTTTATCACGTATTTATAAATCCTACTATATCCTTAGTAATGGTAATTCTTATTACTACAGCTCTAAGTATTGTTGGTCAAATAGGAGACTTAGTATTTTCAATGATAAAAAGATATTATAATAAAAAAGACTTTTCAAACTTAATTCCAGGTCATGGAGGTATACTTGATAGATTTGATAGTATAATATTTATAGCCCTAGCATTTATATTAGTAGCGGATATTTTATAGGAGGACGAAATGACAATTTTAATCAATATTATTATCTTTATTTTAATACTTAGTGTTATAGTAGCTATTCATGAGTTTGGACACTTTATCTTTGCTAAATTAATGGGTGTATATGTTTATGAATACGCTATTGGTATGGGACCTAGAATTTTTAGTTTCAAACCTAAAAAAAGTGAGACAGTATATTCCCTTAGAGCAATACCTCTAGGCGGTTTTTGTTCTTTAGCCGGAGAAGATACTGAAAATGATGATGAAGAAGAAGTTCCAAAGAACATGCGTTTACAATCAAAAAAACCATGGCAAAGATTTTTAATTATGTTTTTTGGACCTGGATTTAATTTTCTTTTAGCTATCATAATTTTATTTTCCATTGCGCTATTTTGTGGTGGTACAACTTACGATCCAATCATTAATGGTGTGACAAAAAATACACCTGCACATGAGGTTGGCCTTGAAAAGGGCGATAGAATAGTAAAAATTGATAACCATAAAATCAAAACTATTGATGATGTTAGCCTTTATTTAACTGTAGCTGATAAAACAAAAGGTACTACTATCAAAGTAGAAAAAGCAGGAACTGGTAAAGTAGAAGAATATAAAATTAAACCTAAAAAAATAGTTAAAGATAAAAAAACAGGCTATGTTTATGGATTAAGTTTAAAATCAGAAAAGACAAAAGGATTTGTTAATGCTTGCAAATACACATTCGTTAAAACAAATTCCTTATTTAGACAGATGTTTGTTACTATTGAGTCATTATTTACGGGAAAAGTTTCAGTAAATCAACTAAGTGGACCAGTAGGTATTTATTCTATTGTTAGTGAACAAGCAAAAAGTGGTTTTGCTAATTTGATGTATTTAATGGCTTACTTGAGTATCAATGTAGGTTTCTTAAACCTATTACCAATTCCAGCCTTTGATGGTGGACATATCCTATTTATCTTAATAGAATTAATTAGAAGAAAACCTGTAAAACCAGAAGTGGAAAACACTATTCATACAGTTGGATTATGCTTATTAATGCTACTTATGATTTATGTTACTATTAATGATATTTTTCGAATTGTTTAATCTAATTCCAAAAGAATTAGATTTTTTTTGGAAAAACTATTAATCTGCATTATAATATATATAGAAAAGGAGGAACTGTTTATGTATATAGGAGTATTAGTTGAATTATCAAATAAAAACATCGATAAAAAATTCATATATTCAGTTCCTAATGATTTAGAAAAAAATATTAAACTAGGTATTAGAGTAGAAGTACCATTTGGTTATCAACGCCTAGAAGGATTTGTTATTTCTTTTGAAGAAGAACCAGAAATGGAAACAAAGAGTATTATTAGTATCATTGATGAAGATATCATTTTAAATAAAGAACTTTTGAAACTCGGAAAAATAATGCAAGAAGAAACTCTTTCAACACTTATCAGTTGCTACCAAGTGATGTTACCAAAGGCTCTTAAAGCAAGCAGAAAATCATCAGTTTCCAAAAAATATGATATATTCTATGAACTTGTTAAAATACCTGAGAAGACAACAAAAAAACAGGATGAGATAATAGAATTATTTAAGATGCGAAAAATTATTCCTAAAAAAGAACTACAAAAGATATCTGCTAGTAGCTTAAAAACCTTAGAAGCAAATAACACCCTTCGTGAAATAAAAAAAGAACATTATAGAGTAGCTTTATTAGAAGAAAGAGAAGAAAAAAAACCTCTTACTGTGGACCAAGAAAAAGTAGTAAATGAATTTAGAAATAGTAGCGATAAAGTATACTTACTTCATGGAGTTACTGGTAGTGGAAAAACAGAAGTTTATATGGAACTAATAGAAGATTGCATAAAAGAAAATAAAACATGCATAGTTTTAGTACCTGAAATTAGTTTAACACCTCAAACTATAAGTAGATTTAGCAAAAGATTTGGTTCCCGCATTGCTCTTTTACATAGTGCCTTGTCTGACGGTGAAAGATACGATGAATGGCGCCGAATTAACCGTGGTGAAGTTGATATAGTAATAGGCGCTAGAAGTGCTTTGTTTGCTCCTCTCAAAAATTTGGGTTTAATAGTAATAGATGAACAACACAGTGAATCTTACAAGCAAGATGATTCTAATCCTAGATATGATGCCATTAATATGGCAATTAAAAGAGTAGAATTAAATAAAGGTGCGAAAGTAATTCTTGGTAGTGCCACTCCAACTTTAGATGCCTACGCTAGAGCCTTAAAAAATATATATCATCTTCTAAACTTACCAAAAAGAGTTAATAAGAAACCTTTACCTGAAGTTACATTAGTAGATATGAATCAAGAGTTTAAAAGAAGTGAAGGCCATTTTTCCCTTCTCCTTCTAAATAAGATTAAAGAAAAATTATCTAAAGAAGAACAAGTAATACTTCTTTTAAATAGAAGAGGATATTCAAGTTTTGTCACATGTAAGAACTGTGGCTATACTGTCAAATGTCCGCACTGTGACATTACCTTGACTTATCATAAATCAAGTAACAATTTAAGATGCCACTACTGTGGTTATGCAACTAACATAACAAATATTTGTCCAGAATGTCATGAAAAATCATTAACAACATTAGGCGTAGGTACCGAAAAAATTGAAGAAGAACTACATACATTAATTCCTGCTGCAAAAATACTTCGCATGGATTTTGATACCACCAGTAAAAAAGGTTCACATGCTAAAATGATAGAAGAATTTAAGGAACATAAATATGATATTTTATTAGGTACTCAAATAGTTGCCAAAGGACTTGATTTTGAAAATGTTACTCTAGTTGGCGTAGTAAATGCAGATACCTCTCTTAACATACCAAACTTTAGAAGTAGCGAACAAACATTTTCGCTATTAAGTCAAGTAGCTGGCAGAAGTGGTAGAAGTTCTAAAACAGGAGAAGTAATAATTCAAACCTACAATCCAACACATTACGCTATAGAATGTGTAAAAAATCATGATTATTTAGATTTTTTTAATAAAGAAATGAATATTAGAAGGCGCCTAAATTACCCCCCATATTACTATGTAACATATATAAGAGTGAGTGGAAAAGATGACAAAATTTGCTACAAAGAATCCTTAAAAATTGCTCGAATACTACAAAAATACCTAGATAAAACAATTATTTTAGGACCTAGTCCATGTAATGTTTTTAAAATAAATAATACTTTTAGATATGGAATTACTCTAAAGTATAAAAAACAAGATAATCTAAAAGAGATACTAAACCGCATTATTGATGTTTACAAAAGCAATAGGCTTATTGTAATAGATTTAAATTTTAATCCAATAGTATTTGGATAAGGAGGAGAAGTTTTTATGGAAAAGTATAAGAGAATATTATTAAAGGTTAGTGGTGAAAGTCTAGCAGGTGACAACAAAACAGGTATTAACTTTGAGAGAGTATTAGAAATATGCCAAGAAATCAAAGAAGCAAAAGAAAAAACAGAAGTAGAAATTGCCATAGTAGTTGGTGGTGGAAATTTCTGGAGAGGTCGCTGCAATTTACAAATGGATCGTTGTACAGCAGACCATATAGGAATGCTTGCTACCACGATGAATGCCTTAGCACTAGATGATGCTTTTAGACAATTAGGCTGTCCATCGCGAGTTCAAACTGGTATTGAAATGAGACAAATATCAGAATTCTACATCAGAAAAAGAGCTGATCGTCATTTAGATAAAGATAGAATAGTAATCTTTGGCTGTGGAACCGGTAATCCGTTCTTTTCAACAGATACAGCTGCTGCTTTACGTGCTGCTGAAATAAATGCAGATGTAGTCATAAAAGCAACTAATGTAGATGGAATATATACTGCTGATCCTAAAAAAGATAAAAATGCCAAGAAAATCGAGCACCTTACTTATATGGATGTGTTAAACCAAAAGTTAAATGTCATGGATTCTACCGCAACAACTCTATGCATGGATAATAAAATTCCAATAGTTGTTTATAACATGAATGTTAAAGGTAATCTCCTAAAAGTAATTAACCAAGAAAATGTTGGTACAATAGTTACGGAATAATGATAGTAAGACACTAAAACACTTTGCATTTGTCATAAATTTTGATATACTATGAATGTAAATAGTAAGGTGGTGATTCTGTTGTTTGAGAGCTTAAAAAATAAAGACGTTCGTACTTTTTTGCAACAAACATTAACAAAAGATTGCTACAAATCCATTGAACCACCAGAAAGCTTAAAGAATAATTATTATTTAGAAAAAAATTTTGCCTTCTTTATAGCGATAGATGCCATAGTAAAATTTGAACAAGTAATAAATGATAATAACTTAATTGATGAATACATTGAACAATTAAAAAGGATATTCAAAAAATTTACCAACTATAATGATATAAAGAAAGGAATATATCTCTTCCTTGAAAAGGCCCTATCAGAAAAACTAGATATCTCCGGTAAAAGTCCTGAAGAAAAAAGAGCACAGCTTCTTTACTATGTTTATGATAAATATATCGTAAATGGTTATTTCTATTTCGGCTTTTGTTCCAATTATACTAACGAAATAACTTGTCTGGGCCTAAGAAAAGAAAACTTTATCTTAGATGAAAGACTTGAAAAAATAAATCAAATAATAAGTAAAGTTGGGACAGAAAATTTATTTAAAAGGGAAAACACCGGTATCACCGATAATGTTATTGTTGCTATATACTTTGCATTGTTGTCACCTAGTTATATTTCTGATCTGTCAACGAGCTCCTATTTAAAATCCAAAAAGTATAATAAAGATTGTCTGTTTTCTAAAAATCTAGATGAAATAAGAAATAATCTCTTAACATTATCTAAAGAAAAAAGATTAAACAATAAGGATACAAGTGATGTTATTAATAACTTTGTTGAAACATATAGTAGTGATAAAGTAAATAATACCAAACCATGCATTGCCCTTATTAAAAGAAGTACTATTTTAAAAAATGAGTTAAAGGATATTCAAGAAATCATCAATAATAAAGATGAGTCAATTGCGTCTTCCCTTTCTCTAATAATGGAAAGTAGATATAATAGTTATGAACTAGAAAATGATATTGCCCCATCAGAAATAAGAATAATAGAACTTCCTAAATATAGTGAGTTTTTACTTGGGCTAAGCAATTTTGCCATAGTAAACAAAAATATTGATATTGTACAAGATGATTTTAAAATTTCCGAAGAAGATATTATTAAGAATAAAGAAGTAAATGCCTATGGTGCGGTTTCAGTAGCGATAGTTGGAAGTATATTGATCATAGTAGGCTTAATAATTAGTGTAATATTAAAATTAACATAGAAGGTGATTTAATGATTAAAGTTGTTTTTATCGGAACTCCAGAATTTAGTGTTCCCATACTAGAAAAGTTAATAGAAAATAAAAAGGATTATTCTGTAGTTGGTGTAGTAAGCCAACCAGATAAAAAAGTTGGTAGAAAACAAATACTAACTCCAAGTCCAGTCTCTAAGGTTGCACTAGATAATAATATTTTTCTATTACGTCCAGTTAAGATAAAAGAAGAATATGCAAAAATAAAAGAGCTAAATCCTGATATTATAATTACCTGTGCTTACGGACAAATTATTCCAAAAGACCTTCTAGATTATCCCAAGTATGGTTGCATAAATGTTCATCCATCTTTATTACCTAAATTAAGAGGAGGCGCTCCAGTGCATCGAGCTCTAATAAATGGTTTTACAAAAACAGGTGTTACAATCATGTATATGGATGTAGAAATGGATGCTGGAGATATTATTTCTCAAAGATCATTAGATATTTTAGACAGTGATAATCTAGATAGTCTTAATATTAAATTAAGTAATTTAGGAACAGAACTTTTAATGGAAACATTACCTCACATCATTGATAAAACCTCAAAGAGAATAAAACAAAATCCCAAAGAAGTAACGTATGGATATAATATAAAAAAAGAAGAAGAACATATCGACTTTGAAAAAACAAGTAGAGAAGTGTTCAATCAAGTACGAGGCCTAAGTTCTACACCAGGTGCATATGCCATTTTAGATGATAAAGTAATTAAAATATATAGTGGCTATATTGGTAAAGATATAAAAGGTACTCCGGGACAAATAAGTAATTTATATAAAGATGGTATAGGAGTTTTTACTTCATCAGGAGAATACGTTATAACAGAATTACAAGAAGCAGGCAAGAAAAGAATACCAGCCAAAATGTATTTAAATGGTAAAAATAAGGAAGAATTACTTCAGAAAAGATTTAAGTAGGTGAGATTATGTTTAATAACAATGATAACAATAATAAAAAAATGCCAGAAATTTTAAATGACAACAACGTTTTAAAGCAAGTAATATTTTTTGGCTTTTATTTAGTATTTTTTATAATTTTAATACTATTACTTAGAAATGGATATAAAAATAATAAAACTGATACAACTAAGAAGAACACAGGATATAATTATGACTATAATCTAAATAGAGTTATGAATCAAAATTATCACTTTACATATACCGAAAAGATAAATGATACTACAACGATATATGATGGCGATTTAATTGATAATACTATGTCTTACCGAAAAAGTGGAAACATTAGTACAGAATATTATCAAAATAAAGAAGATGTTTATGTTAAAGATTTAAATACTCTAACTTGGCAAAAAACAGAAAACCCTATTAGTTTCTCTAAGTTAACAAATCCTACCACCTTAAAACACCTAATTACAAGATCAAATTACTTTTCAAAAATTGATTATATAGGTACAACTACTAAAGCATTTACATATCAATTATCTTCATCCCTTATCTATGAAACATTAACTGGTGAAACAAAAGAACTAGACACTCCGGATAACGAAATAATTGTTAAGATAGAAAAAAATGGCGCTATAAAATCAATCGAATTAAATTTAACAAACTATTATCAATCGCTAAACCCAGAAATAAAGAGTTATAGTTTACTACTAGCATATTCAAAGTTTGGTCAAATAGAGGAAATAGCTAATCCAATTAGTTAGCGATTTCTTTTTTTACTACAATAAGTTATAATAATTACTGAGGTGATAACCGTGACTATATATGATTTAACAAAGGAAGAATTAGAAAACTACTTTCTTGATCATAATGATAAAAAATTTAGAGCGACACAACTATTTAGTTGGTTATATCAAAAAAAGGTAAAAAGCTATGCAGAAATTACTGATATAAAAAAAGAAACATTATCAATGTTAGAAAATGATCTTCCCTTAAAAAGAGTAGAAAAAGTTAATGTAGAACGTGATAAAGATGTTAATAAATATCTTTTTGAACTTTCTGATAAGGAACATATCGAAGCAGTTTTAATGCGCCATGACTATGGCAATAGCATCTGTGTTTCAAGTCAAGTTGGCTGTAATATGGGGTGCAAGTTCTGTGAAAGCGGTCGCAGAAAGAAAGTACGTAATTTAACAGCCGGCGAAATTGTTTCTCAAGTTCTAGAAGTAGAAGAAGACATAAATGAAAGAATAACTCATGTAGTCTTAATGGGAATTGGTGAACCATTTGATAATTATGAGGAAATCATAAAATTCATAAAAATAATTAATGATCCTAAAGGTTTAGCGATTGGAAGTAGACACATAACCGTTTCTACATCCGGAATTATTCCCAAAATAGAAGAATTTAAAAACTTAAATTTACAAGTAAACTTAGCTATTAGTCTTCATGCTCCAAACGATAAACTAAGAACTAGCATTATGCCTATAAATAAAGCTTATCCTCTAGAAAAATTGATTAAATCAGTAAAGGAATATGTTTCCAAAACGAATAGAAGAGTAACTTTTGAATATATTATGTTGAAAAATGTTAATGATACTGAAGAATGTGCTAAGGAATTGAGTAACTTGTTAAAAAATATTAATTGTTATGTCAATCTCATTCCTTATAATGAAACAGAAAATATAGAGTATGAACGTAGTAATATGTTTCAAATTATGAAATTTTATGATATACTAAAGAAAAATAATGTTAATGTAACAATAAGAAGAGAATTTGGTTCAAAGATTAGTGCTGCATGCGGACAACTTCGAAGCAAAAAGGAGGAACTATGAAATCTTTTTATTTAACTGATGCTGGTAAAGTTCGTGATCATAACGAGGACAGTGTCATAATTGTAAAAAATAAAAATAATGAATGTTTGATGGCAATTGCCGATGGAATGGGTGGTCATTCTGCCGGAGAAGTAGCGAGTAGTATAGCCATCGGATATCTAGGAAAACACTTCCAGGAAACGTTTCTAAATTTATCAAAAGTAGATGCTGTTGAATGGATTAGAAATAGTACAAATGAAATAAACTCTCTAATTTTTCAGCATGAAAAAACACACCCTGAAAGTAAGGGAATGGGAACAACTCTAGTTTTAGCAATTATTACCGAAGACTACATTTTATTTGGTAATGTAGGCGATTCATCTGGATATGTTATGAAAGATAATAAGTTGCATAAAGTAACATATGACCACACACTTGTTAATTTATTAGTAAGTGCCGGAGAATTAACTAAAGAAGAGGCTAAAGAACATCCTAAGAAAAACGTTTTAATGAAAGCACTTGGTGCTAATGATCCAGTTGAAATAGATGTTTTTGACTGTGATATGGAAATAGATGAAATACTTCTATGTAGTGATGGCCTAACAAACATGTTAGAAAATGACCAAATAGAACGAGTACTACTAGGAGATAGTGGACCAAAAGAAAAGGTTGAAAAACTTATTATTAAAGCTAACAACAGAGGGGGAACAGATAATATTTCAATTGCATACTTAGTACGTGAAGAAGGTGAATTATAGTGATAACAAAGGGGCAAAAAATAAATGATCGCTATGAAATAGTTCGTAGTATTGGCGAAGGTGGAATGGCGAATGTATATTTAGGCTATGATACAATTTTAGATAGAAATGTAGCAATAAAAGTATTAAGAGGTGATCTATCTAATGATGAAAAATTCGTTAGAAGATTTCAACGTGAGGCTTTGTCTGCTTCATCTCTTTCTCATCCTAATATTGTTGAAATGTATGATGTAGGTGAAGATAACGGAATATACTATATCGTTATGGAATACATTGAGGGTCAAACATTAAAACAACTACTAAAAAGAAGAGGTAGCTTAACTTTAAGCGAAGCCATTGATATTATGCTTCAAATAACTGAAGGAATGGCCCATGCTCATGATAGTTATATCATCCATAGAGACCTAAAACCTCAAAATATTATGATTCAAGATGATGGACAAATAAAAATTACAGACTTCGGAATAGCTATGGCTCTTAATTCCACTCAATTGACTCAAACAAATTCAGTAATGGGTTCAGTTCATTATCTTCCACCAGAACAAGCTGCTGGTAAAGGATCAACAATAAAAAGTGATATCTATTCAATGGGAATAATTTTTTATGAATTATTAACCGGTAGTCTTCCATTCAAGGGAGAAAATGCTGTCGAAATAGCCTTAAAACAAATGAAAGAACCACTTCCTGATTTAAGAGAAGATAATCCTAGTATTCCAATGAGTGTGGAAAATGTTATCATCAAGGCAACAGCTAAAAATCCTAAAAATAGATATAGTGATTCTAGAGCAATGCATGATGATCTTTTAACAGTATTAGACGATGACAGAATAAATGAAGAAAAATATCGTTATCCATATCCTGAACATGAAGAAAATACTAAAACAATCAAAAAACTAGAAGAGGTAAAGGAAGACGAAGAAAAAATAGCTGAGAAAATAGAGGATACAGAAGATAAGAAGAGTAAAAAAATAATAATAATTCTAGGAATAATCTTTACAGGAATATTACTAATCTTAATAGTAGTGGCCTTAGTTATCCCTAAATTAACAGTAACAAAGGCTATAGAAGTACCAGACGTTAAAAATATGACAGTAAGTAAAGCCGAAAAAACACTACAAGATAAAGGCTTTGAAGTTAATACTAAAATAAAAACAGTTACAGATGAAAATGTCAAGAAAAATAGAGTTGTAAAAACTGATCCTGAAGCTGGTAGAAGTATCAAAAAAGGAACTAAGATAACAATTTATAAATCTGCTGGTGTAAAAACATATACTTTAGAAAACTATGTAGAAAAAAATTATAATGATAGTATGAGTGTCTTACAAGGATATGGTTTGAAAGTGACCTTGACAAAGGTTGATCCAGATAATACAACTTGTAAATATATAGGACAGGATGTAGTAATTGAACAATCACTATCTGAAGGTTCTGAAATTAAAAAGGGTGACTCTATCATATTTAAAATACTAAATCCAGTAGTATTCCCTGATTGGCAGAATCAAACTCAAGAAACTGTCTCAGCTTGGTGCAATAACAATTGTGTTACTCTAAATGTTAATTATCAAGAAACAGCCGATGAAAGTCAAGTTGGAAAAGTAATTAGTCAAACACGACCAAAAGGTGCTACTGTTAAAAATGATGATAGTGTAACAATAACAATCGGTAAAAAATCACAAGTAGTAACCGAAACAAAAACATGTGTTTCAACAACAGATTCTACTAAAACAAAAACAGTAGGAAAAGATGAGACATGTCCAACAGGATATAAAGAAAAAACAGATACAACAACACAAAAGCCAAGTGATAGCAGCACAACAAATTAATATAAGAAAGGTTTTTTATGGAAGGACAAATAGTAAAAATTATAAGACAAACACATATTGTTAATTGCGACAACGAAAATTATGCATGTCATTGTAGAGGAAAAATAAGAAACAAAAATATAGTTCCTCTAGTCGGTGATTACTGCATATTCTCGAAAGAAAATAAAACTATTGAAGAAATCCTTCCTCGAAAAAACGAGTTTAAAAGACCCCCAGTAAGTAATATAGATCAAGCAATAATTGTTACTAGTCTTGTAAGTCCTGCTTTTTCAACAAACCTGTTAGATAGATTTTTAACAACCATGGAGTTACATAACATAGAATCTATAATATGTGTAACAAAAGAAGACATTACCCCACAGGATGAATTAGAAAAATTAAAACCTATTTTAAAATACTATGAAAATATTGGCTATAAAGTAATATCTAATAAAGACATTGAGTCCTTAAAACAACTGTTGGAAGGAAAAGTTAGTGTGTTTACCGGTCAAACAGGTGCAGGAAAGTCAACTTTAATAAATAAAATAATCCCTGATTTAAATCTTGAAACAGGAGAAATTTCAAAAGCCTTAGGAAGAGGAAAACACACGACAAGAGTAGTAAGCTTATTTAATGTTCAAAATGGAATGGTTTTAGATACTCCAGGCTTTTCTTCACTAGAGTTTGAAGATTCATCAAGAAAAGAAATAGAAAATACCTTTAAAGAGTTCAAAAATTATCAATGTGAATACACAAGTTGTACTCATACTAAGGAACAGGAATGTTCCATAAGAAAAGCAGTTGATAATAACGAAATATTGAAATCACGATATGAAGATTATCTTAAATTTATAGAAAAGAGGCGATAAAATGTTAATTTCTACATCATTTTTAAGTAGTATGAACCCAGCTCGCGATTTAAAACTATTAAATGAAACAGACACCGATTATATCCATGTAGATGTTATGGATGGAATATTTGTTCCAGGAAGGACTATGCCATTTAAGGAAATGCGAAAAATATATAAATATACATCTAAAAGATTAGATGTTCATTTAATGGTAGAAGATGCAAGTAAACTAATTACTAAATATGCTAATTTAAACGCTGAATATATAACTATTCACGTGGAAAGTGAAAACGTTGAACAAAATTTAAAACTAATAAAAAAATATGCCATTAAAGCAGGAATCGCAATTAATCCAGAAACAAAGGTTAAAGAGTTAGTTCCATATCTTCCTTTAGTAGATTTAATCTTAGTTATGAGTGTTGAACCAGGAAAAGGCGGACAAGCCTTCTTACCAAAAACTAAAAATAAAATTAAAGAAATCAGTAAATTAATCCAGGAACATAAATCTAAAGCGATTATCAGTGTTGATGGTGGAATTAATGATGAAACAAAGAAAAATTGTATAGAGGCATCTCAGTTAGTATCAGGAAGTTACATTCTTTCTGGAGACGATTATCAAGAAAGAATTAATTCATTAAGATAAGGAGAAAACTATGAATGAGCCAAATAATAATTTAGGAAACAATATTGAAACATTATCAACAAATAGTAATACCAATAAACCTATTCAAAATCAGTCTGTTAGTAGTAATGTTCCACCAACCATAAACCAACCAGAAATACTTCAACCACAACAACAGGCCACTAATAATCAAACTCCACCTAAAAAAGGAGGCAATTTCAAATACATTTTGGCCTTTATATTCCTAATTGCCATACTAGCATTTGTGTTCTTTTTACCTGAAATTTCAATGTATGTAGAATCAAAAAAACAAAACACAGGTTCTACTGGCACAAGTACTAAAGAAATCGAAAACGGAATACTAACATGTAGTTTTGAAAAAGATAGTGATGAAACAAATACATACTATGAAATAGACTTCAAATTCACCAATAAGAAATTAATTACTTCTAATTTAGTTACAACAATAGAAAGTACCAACGAAACATATCTTGCTACTAAAAAGGCAGCATGTGATATGGCTTCTGCAACATCTTTTGATGTTACTGGCATAAATACAAGTTGTAGCCTATCATTAGATATTTTAACAATTAGTGAAAGTTATACTCATAAAGATATAGATAAATCAGCTATGTCAAAGTATGTTGAAGCAAGTGGAACAGCACCTGAATTCAACTATCAGAAAAATATTTATGATATCAAAACAAAAATGGAAAAGAGCGGTTATGACTGTTCAATCAGTTCGCAAGTAGAATAGTATGAAAAAAATAATTAACATAACAAATATATTTTTATTTTTAATAATAGTTTCTCTCATCTATCATATAGGTAGACAAACTAATAATACTTATAAGGCCGTAATAACAAATGATTTAAAGTCTATAAATACCACTAAATTAAACGTTGTAACACCAACTAATAAAGGCACTGAAAAGGAAACATCAGACAAAGAAGAAGTAAAAACAGATGACTCACCAAAAATAGAAATAAATACAAAAAAAGAAGTCACAACTGATAATTCTAAAGAAATAGCCAAGAAAAATGTTATACCTAAAACAAGTGAAAATGATAATGAGATTCACGTTGGAACAGTATTAACAGGAAATATGACCGCCTATGGGCGAGACTGTTGTAGTAGTGATGTAGAGCAACAAGGAAAAACATCATCGGGGTATAACTTAAGAATTAACGGCAAAACTTATCACGATAAACAATATGGTGAACTTAGAATTTTAGCATCAGATAAATCATTTCCACTATATTCCGTAATTAAAATAACGGATCCCAAAGATGGAATTTATAATGCAATCGTTTTAGATCGGGCAGGATCAAATATCGGAATTAACAAGAAATATTTATTTGATTTAGTAGTAGAAAGTCAAGAATATGCCAGATTAAGTTATGGAATACACTCAAATGTTAAATTTGAAGTATTACGTTTAGGAAAATAACAATAGAAAAGTATAAGCTTTTCTTTTTTACTGAAAATACATGGAGGATAAAATGAACGAAGTAATAATAGAACAAATAGCGCAAGAACAAGGAATTACAAAAAAACAGGTAGAAACAGTTTTAGAGCTTTTAAAAGAGGGGAACACTATCCCTTTCATAGCGCGTTATAGAAAGGAAAAAACAAATGCTCTAGATGAAGAACAAATTAGAAAAATCAATGAGGTTTATGAATATCAACTAAATTTATTAGCACGTAAAGAAGATGTTATTAGATTAATAGATGAAAAACAAATGTTAACTGAAGAATTAAGAGAAAACATCATGAAATGTAGTCGTTTAGTAGAAGTAGAGGATCTATATAGACCGTTTAAAGAAAAGAAAAAGACTAAAGCAACAGAAGCAATAGCTTTAGGGTTAGAACCACTTGCCAAAATAATAATGTCCTTTCCCACAAAGGGTGATTTAAATACCTTAACCTCTAAATTTATAAATGATAAAGTAAAAACACCAGAAGAGGCAATAAAAAATGCCAGTTACATAATAGCTGAGTGGATTAGTGATAATGCCAGCTATAGAAAATTTATTAGAGACTTTATTTATAAAAATGGAACAGTAATAACTAAGAAAAAGAAGAATGCTGTTGACGAAAAAAATACCTACGAAATGTATTACGAATATAGTGAAACAATTAAATATATTAAACCTCACCGTATTATGGCTATTAATAGAGCAGAAAAAGAGGGTGTAATCTCAGTTAATATTGATTATGATAATGATAAAATAATTGAATATCTAGAAAAAAGAATTATTAAAAATAAAGAATCTTACGTAACTGAAATTGTAAAAGAAAGTATAAAAGATTCTCTAAAAAGATTAATTTTACCAAGTGTAGAAAGAGAAATAAGAGCTGACTTAAAAGAAAAAGCTGAAATCACCGCTATCGATAATTTTTCAAGTAATGTAGAACATTTACTTCTAACACCACCAATCAAAGAAAAAGTAGTCCTAGGATATGATCCAGCCTTTAGAACTGGTTGTAAACTTGCTGTTCTTGATAAAACTGGAAAGCCATTAGAAATTGCCGTAATTTATCCAACTGAACCACATAATAAAATTGAAGAAAGTAAAAAGAAAGTACTAGAATTGATTGATAAATATAATGTTGATGTTATCGCTATAGGTAATGGAACAGCCTCAAGAGAAAGTGAAGCGTTCATAGCGGATACTATAAAAGACTGTAAAAGAAAAGTAGAATATATAATAGTAAGTGAAGCAGGAGCTTCAGTTTATTCAGCAAGTAAATTAGCTATTTCAGAGTTTCCAGATTTAACTGTTGAAAAAAGAAGTGCTATAAGTATTGGTAGAAGATTACAAGATAGTCTTTCTGAACTTGTAAAAATAGATCCAAAAAGTATTGGAGTAGGTCTATATCAACATGATGTAACACCTAAAAAACTTGATGAATCTCTCGACTTTGTTGTAAGTAAAGCTGTAAATTCCGTAGGTGTAAACATTAATACCGCAAGTCGTTCACTTTTAACATATGTATCTGGCCTTAATAAAAAATCAATAGACGAAATATTAAATAGTCGTGATAAACTTGGAAAATTTGAAACAAGAGAAGATGTAAAGAAACTAAAATCTATGACTCCTAAAGTGTATGAACAAGCAATTGGTTTTATGAGAATAATAGATGGAAAAAATCCTTTAGATAGAACAAGTATCCACCCAGAAAGTTATGATGCCGCCAAAAAATTATTAGATATTATGGGCTTCAGTGTTAATGATATTGGTAGTGAAAAACTAAAAAGCTCTCTAAATATAGATATCGATGAATATAGTAAAAAACTAGGAATAGATAAATACACATTAAAAGATATTATAGATTCACTAGCATCTCCTGAAAGAGATCCAAGAGATGAAATGCCTAAACCAATTTTAAGAAGTGATGTCTTACATATCGAAGATTTACATGTCGGGGATAAACTACAAGGTACAGTTAGAAACGTAGTTGATTTTGGGCTATTTATAGACATAGGATTACACGATGATGGACTTGCTCATATTTCTAAACTAAGTAAAAACTACATTAAACACCCATCAGAGCTCTTTAGTGTAGGAGATATTGTAGATTGTTATGTAGATAGTATTAATGCTGAAAAGGGAAAAATAAACCTATCATTGCTAGCTAATTAATTTAACAAAATAAGGTTCACCTATTGTTATTTTTCCATTTTTTTGGTTAAATATAGGTATATAGTAGGAGGAGTGTATGAATAAAAAAGAAAAAAGGGAACAGGGTATTGATAAAAAAACAATTGGATTACAAAAATATAGAAGAATGACATTAAATCTAATAGTAATTCTATTATTTCTATCAATATGGACAACAATGATTAATAACATTGATTGGAAATTTAGTGATATTGCAATGGAGATGATTAGTCTCATCATAATCGCAATAGTTGGAATGTTTTCAAATGTAGATAATGGCTTTCCATTATTTCACTTTAGAAGACTAAGAATGACACATGAGAGATTAGTATCTGTATTAATAGGATTATTCTTCCCATTAGTATTTATCTTATATATTATGGTTACAAATAATAATTTTATGAAATATATAGGAAGTATATCTTTACATAATTTTATTACACTGGCAACGCTAGCTTGTCCAGCAGTTATATTAATATCTTTAGTCATATATATTGGATATATCATTCTTGAACCAAGAAGTAAGAGAAAAAAAGAACCTAGATATAAAGATGAAATAGAAATGAAATTAGATAGTTATAAGAAAACAACTCTAAACTTATTAACCACAACATCACTTATTTCTATTTGGATAAAAATAGGGTTCAATCAAAATTGGATAATAGAAAATATCAATACTGAAATAATATTATTAATAATAATCGCAGTCATGAAAATAGTTGGTAATGTTGATAATAAATTGGCATGGAACTATTGTGAAAATAAAAAACTAGATAAACAATTCTATTTCACTTTATCTATACCATACATCTTAGTATTCTTATTTTTCCTTGTAAGTACAAATTTTAGAGATAAAGTATTATTAATCGGATTTAAAGGATTAATTTCAATATTAGTATGTATTTTCCCAATAATACTACTAGTAGCGCTACTATTATATTTTGCTTCTAAAACGTCTAATAAAAAATTCCTAAAAGAAGCAGGAAAGAGTCTTGAAAAAAGAGAAGAAAATATAATAATCACTTTATCTATAACATTAATCAGTTTAGTAATATTATTTATTTATATAATAAATTTTGTTATTGAAGTATTAACAATGCAAATATTATCACAAATTATTATTTTATTAATACCATTAGGTGTTATAATATACTTAGTTTTATATTATTCATTAATAGATATTAATAAATAAAATAAAGCATCCTAAGGGATGCTTTAATAATTTAAAGGAGAAATAGTATGAAAAAATTAAAGTTAAAGGGAGAAGATATTAAACCACTATTAGAATGGGATGGTCCTAGTGGATGTATAGCAACAGATAAAATAACGGTAGAAGGCTTCAAGATAGGGTATATGTATAGAGAAAAACCAAATCCAAAATATCCAGATAGTGGCTGGAGATTCTTTCAAGGAGAGGAAAGCGATGAATATATCAAGGATGTTAAAAACTCTGGCATTTATGACCTTAATACTATTTGTAATTATGATCCATCCATCATTCCATTATTGAAATCACCATATGGTGTATGTTATTACAGAGATAAAATGGGAACATTTAGGGGAGAAAAATTAAAATAATAAAAAAATTAGCAAAAAACATTGACAATATTTATAAATTTAGTATAATTAATATTGTCTACTGAATGCGGATGTAGTTTAATGGTAGAACCTCAGCCTTCCAAGCTGACTACGTGGGTTCGATTCCCATCATCCGCTCCATAAGGAAATACGCTCGAACTTTTCGAGCTTTTTTAATACAACTAACTCAATTTGGGTTAGTTTTTTTGTGTACCTGCTTCAACGCGCAAAGTTTGGAAGTCATACAAAGACTATCCTACAAAGAAAGGATGGTATTTATGGTAAATATTATTAAGCAAGAAGTTGTTATTGAAGAATCATTAAAAAAGAAGTTAGAACTAATATGTGAGTTTTCAAATACTACTCTAAAAATCATAAATGGTAGTATAAGAAAAATTGATAGAACTAACTTAACCTATGTTGAACCACATAGAATAATAATTAATGATATAACATTTCTTGCTTTTAATTATTCTAATGAGATATTTATTGAAAACCTATCTAATAAAATAAAACTATCGGAATTAGAAGAATATTTAAAAACCAATTTTTAATCAATATACTCTATTATTTTTTTACCCAATGGAGTTATTGTAAAAGAAATAATATTTCTAGTATTGTTATTACCTGGATAAATTGGAAAATATGTATTTATTATGTTTAATCTATCGAGTTTCATAAATGCAATTCCCATCATGTTAAACTCTAAATTCATATTGCCATCGTCTGAAAAATCTGTTGATATTAGTTGATTTAAACTAATTTTTGTTATTTTATCATCTGAATTATTTACTTCATATGGAGAAATTTCTTCCCATTTTAATTCAGCATCTAAATTTGTAAAACTATGTTTTATCTTTTTTAATAATTCTATATCAGATGATTCCATTTGACATAGCATAGATATTATTAAATTCATTGAATCTCTTTTATTTGAAAGAATATAATCAACAAGAAATTTTACAACTGTTTCAGACACTATTGGTTCAGATTCCAACAAGTAAAATTTAATTAATTTTCTAGACAAAAAATATTCTTGCTCATTTAAATTATTCATATTTTTTTCAAATATATCTTTTCTATCATCACCTAGAATTTTTTCTAATTTCTCAATACGTAAATCCACATATTTTCCTTGATAATATGAAATCACTTCATTTATAATCCCACCAGCCCAAGGTATTAATGATATAGCACTCTTTGCACTTGTAATAGCAACATCTTTTTTAGACATCTAATCACATCCTTTACTTGCTATTATACCATATTAATTTACAAATCTTGACAAATCTAAAATAAAAATGTATTATATAAAACCAATAAATGACATGCAGTATCGTCTTTATTATTGGAGGGATACTATGCACTATTTTAATTACATAAAAACTAATAATTATTTTAGAGGAGTCAAGAGTATTACTTGTTAATGCTTTTGTCTCCTCTTTTTTGTAGAAAAGGAGTTGAATATTTATGAATGAAGAAAAGAAATTATGTGGAATTTATATGAGAGTATCAACCGAAGATCAAGCTCGTGAGGGTTTTAGTTTATCAGAACAAAAAGAACGATTAGAAGCCTATTGTAAGTTCAATGGTTATAGGATAGTAGAATATTATACTGACGCTGGAATAAGTGCTAAAACAGGCAATCATAGACCAGAATACGACAGAATGCTTGAAGATGGTAAACAAGGCAAAATAAATATGATTATTGCTTTAAAATTAGATAGAATTACAAGAAGTACAAGAGATTGGGAAACTTTAATGGACTATCTAGAAAAATATAATATTAATATTGCTTTTGTTAATGATGACATTAATACTACTACTGCTAATGGTAAAATGGTATCTCGTATCATGATGAGTGTTTCTCAAAATGAAATAGAAAGAACAAGTGAAAGAACTATTATCGGTTTAGATGGTGCAATTAAACAAGGACATATTCCAGCAAGAGCTCCACTCGGTTATAAGCATATTGATAAAAAATTAGTTCCTGATCCACTAACAAAAGATATAGTTATAAGAATATATAATTTATATTTTGAAGGACTTACTTATAATACAATTGCTAAATTATTTAATAAAGAAAAAGTATTAGATAAAACTAATTGGAAAGATACAAGTATATTAAAGATTATTACTAATGTTATTTATAAAGGAGATTATATACAAGGTAAAACTACTAGAAATCCAAGATATTTTGAAAATGTTGTTGAACCTATTGTATCAAAAGAATTATGGGATAGTTGTCAAGTTCAAAAGAAAAAGAATCAAAGAAACTATATGAGAAGTCAAACATATATTTTCTTACAAAAATTAAAATGTCCTAAATGTGGAAGAATACTTGCTGGAGGAGCTTCTCATAAGATAAAAGCTGATAAATGGTATTACTATTATAGATGTGAAAAATGTCATGGTAATATTAGAGAACATGAAATTGAAGATTCAATTAAAGACTTATTATCAGATATTTTTGAATATGATTCAGTTGTTAATGAATTCTTCTTACCAGTATTGCAAAATAAAATACATAATCCAAAAGAAGATTTTGAAAAAGAAATAACTAATCTAAATAATAAAAAGATTAGAATTAGAAAAGCATATATTGATGAATTATTTACTGAAGAAGAATATAAAGAAGAAACAACTATTATAGAAAACAAGATTAAAGACTTACAAAAAAAGATATTAGAAAATGAACAAGTTAGTAAACTAAATTTATCAGTTGATGATATTTTAGTTAAAAGAGATATGGACTTTATCAACTCTATCAAACTACCAATTCTATATAATGCTTTTGTTGATAGTTGGGATGGTTTAGACCGTGAAGAAAAAGCCGAAATAGTTATGAAATATATTGATGATATTGAACTAGAATTAGTAAATAATAAATACAAAGTTAAACTAACAAATTTTAGATCTACTTTCTATAAAGAATTTAAATCATTATTTGATAAAGGTTATATTGATTGGAAAAGAAAAATAGTACATTCATTTAATGGCTTTTGTGTAGATGGTAAAGTTCGTTATAGTGAATATTTACCAGCTAAAGAAGTATATAGACATTTAATGAGATTAAATGAATGCTATGAAGTGAATTTTTATAAAGGTTATCTTCAAAAGAAAACCGAAGAATTAAAAATGCTACCACTTCATAAAGGAGATGTCGTTGTAAGAATATTCCCTACTGAAAAAGATTATGACTCAAAAGAAATATTAGGTATGGGAATGTTCGTAACAAAAAACTCTCCTAACGATATTAAGGTAGACATTCCAGACTTGTTTGAATGTATACCTGATATCGAAGATTAATTTATAAACGTGACATGTTTTGTTTACGATAGTAAATGAAAGTGGCGATAGTGTTAAATTAATACGGTTTCTAAGGTGGTAAACCTTAGCTTCCATATCTTGTCTCTGACAAGATATATAGGAAGTTATGAATAATGACAAAGCCACTTTCGTGCCATTTTCAATATTCATAATTTAGGGGGTGTAAAAATATGGAATTATCTTATTCACTACATTTAAGTAATGATAAAAACAAATCTATTAAAGCAAGACAAGAAGCAAAAAATACTCCATCGGGTACTACATCAAAGAATAATAATGCTATTCAAAATGTTAAGCAATTAGGAAAAGTTAATCATCATAATTTAAGATTATATGATAACAAACAAGAACTTATAAAAAATATCAAAGGTTCAAATGATATTACTAAAGATGTTAAAGAATTATATTTAGATTTATTTGAAGATGCAAGATTAGAATATAATAATAAGCAAACAAGAGATGATAGAAAAATAGATAACTATTTTAATAAGATTGCTAATGATACAAAACATGATCTTGCTTGTGAGATAGTTATTGAACTTGGAAATATGGAATATTGGGATGAGAAAAGTTTAGAATATAAATATCAAATGACACAAGTTTTTGAGCAACAAATTGAAGATTTAAAAGTAATAGTTCCAGACTTTTATGTAGCAAATGCTACCATACATTTTGATGAGCACTCTCCACACTTACATATAGTTGGTGTTCCAGTAAAAGAAAATTGTAAAACAGGTTTATCAAGACAAGTTGGAAAAACTTCAATATTCACAAAAGAATCATTAGTAATTATTCAAGATAAAATGAGAGAAAGATGTATTAATGAATTTAATATTGCCTATGGTATGGATTCCAAATTAAAAGAAAAACAAAAAGGTAAAAATAGGGATATAACTTCATATGAAAGAAAACTTTTTAATGAAAGAGTTAAAGGACTTAAACAAGAAATATCTAACCTTGAAAATGAAGTATCTGATTTAGAAGATAACAAACAAAATATTAATAATCAAATAACTAAACTTAATAAAGATAAAAATGATATAACTGATGAAATTGATAAAAAGAAAAAAATTAATAATAAAATTATTATTAAATCTAAAAATCAACTTTGGGATGAAAGCGAAGAATTAAAGGCAGAAAATGAAGATTTAAAAAGATTAAATTATCAGTATGAGCATAGATACAACGATTTAAAGGAAAAAACTGATTATCTTATTAATCACTTAAATAAAGTCTTTCAAAAATTACCAGAATTTATTAAAACAATAGTTGACCACTTATTTAATCATAGTGGTTTAGGTTTAAAATATTTTAAGCAACAATATGATCCAGAAGTTAAAAGAAAAGAACAAAGTATATTTAAAGGATTTAATTTATTTAATAAGAAAGAAATTGAAAAAGCAATTAACCATATTAACTATGAAATGGAAGAATCGGCTGAAGATTTTTATACTGATAAAAAAGATAAAGAAAAAGACGATGGCTTATCATTGTAAGCTATCGTCTTTTATTTCTTTAATATTGAAATAATTTTTAAGCACAACTCATATAATTTTTTTTTATCATTTTCTTTTTTAGACATTTAAACCACCTCTTTTAGATAATTCATTTGGTTGAATAGGCATATCTTTTGTTGTATTATCATAAAAACAACCAGCCATCTTTTCATGTTCATTTTTTACAAATTCATAAAAGAATTCTTTTTGATTTTCTGGTATGATACTATCAATTTCATTAAGTATCTCTTGAAAATACTGATTAGAAAAGTATTTTTCACGAATATATTTATGTTGTGGTCCTCTACAACCATTTCTATTATTATTAAATTTTATAATTATATTTTTTAGTAATCCCATATCATGAGAAACATTATAGTCATCTAACATTTTTCTAATTAAATTGTTTTCATTTCGTGCAATTCTTTCTCTATTTATTACTAATATTGGAAGATTTCCAAATTCTTTTGCTGCTTTAATAGTATTATTTCTATATTCTTCAAATTGTTTTTGCTCTTCTACACTAAGTTGTGAAATATCTTCGCATTCTTGATCCAGAATAATAAAATCTGGATTTTTTTTGAAATGTGGGTTTCGTGGATCAGTGCTTTTTCTTTCAAAGTCTAATTCGTTATGCCATTCTCTTGTACTATCTATGAATTTACTAGGTAGGCTTAATTTAGAATATATTTTTGCACCCATATTTCTACTATCTGGGGTACTATTAATATCTTTATTGCCACCACCTAAAAACATTGTTTCATCAAAATCATAAAAACCTAATTTTATATGTAGTTTTCCATCTTGCTCTGCAAATGCTAAATTATCATTTCTTATTAAACTTACAGCGTTTATATGACTCCTATACCTATCATTATTCCATTCTTCGTAATAATTTGCTTGTCCATTTCCATCTTCTGAGAAAGCACCTAAAGTTTTTACAATTGAATAAAATTGATCTCCTGAATCGTAAACATTAATACCATCTATAGTTGTTAATATATTTGATTCATTAAATTTAGGCTTGCATTTATTAAATTCATTAGCATAAAGTAATAAAAGATTTTCTTCAATCAAACTATTATTAAATAAATTAATTTTAAATTCAGTACCATTTATTAAAGTTGTTGCAACTTCCTTTAATTTATCAATATCTTCATAACCTAATATCATTTTTATAGTTGTGAGTTCTATTACACCTTCATTTAATGCTAATTCAGGTGATAAGCCTTCTACATCAAAAGCTTTAACGAAAAATTTAGCATCTGATAAATCTATTCCAAATAAAGCATATAGTAAGTCATCTTTTAAATCACTTATGTCATTATTAGTATTTATATCTTCAGATAGCATTCCTTTTATTTTACCAGTAAAATCTTCAAGTTCTTCAACATTTTTTGGAAAAATTCCAGTTTTGATTATAAATCCAATATTTCCGATTATTTCATCATTTAAAGTATACTGATTTTCAAACTCTTTAATTAAATCAAATAAAGAACTAATTTTTTCTAAAAATTTCTCATTATTTCTACCTGGAATAGATGATCTACCCAAACGATCTATAATGGTACCAATTAATCTATGTGAATTTATACCATAACTTGATGATAAATCAACTATTTTTTTTATTATGTATAATTCGTAATCATCAAGACTTAATAATCTATCTTGAATAATTGTATCTAACGCTAATTCGTTTACGTATGGTTCTAAAAAAGCATACTTTTCTTGTAAAATATAAGGATTTAAAGTTAGCAATAATTCATTATTTGTTTTTAACATACTTTTTATTTTTTGTTTTTGATAATCGTTTAAAGTCGCAGTTTTATATAATTCTTGTATAGCAACAGTATCTTTACTAAGTGTAGCAATACTAAATTTATCACACATTTCATCACATAACTCGATATAAGGCATTGTATTTTCCCATATAGCACTAAAAACACCAGCAAAAAATTCTTCATGATTACTACAATTCTTACACATTTCACGCCATGCTGTACAAGCTTGTTCCTTTGTTCTCATTATTTCACTACCTTTCAAACATAATTATATCATTATTTTTATCAATTTTATTAAATTCCTTTAAAATTTTACGAAAATATGGTAATATTGTTATAGAAGTTAGTTGTATTAACTTATATAGTGATAGTTTCAAATTATCTTATCTATCGCTCCATAAGGTAAAATCGTCGCACCAATGTGACGTTAATGATTAAATCAATCTGAAAAGATTGATTTTTTTGTGCGTTATTGCAAAGAAAGGTGTGATGTGATATGATTAAAATAATTAAGAAGAAAATCAATATGAGTGATGAACTCAAAGCCAAAATTAATTGGTCTTGCAAATTTAATAACAGACACTACCAGATTATTGAGGGTCACCTAAGAATTGTGGAACAGACAAATCTAGCGTATGTTGAGCCACACAAAGTAATTATTGGAGATGCACTATATTTATTCTTCAATGAACAAAAACATTTTTATATTGGATATTTTGACGATGAACGAGCAATTGGAATTAAAATTGAATATTTAACTACACTTAAAAAATATATACCTAATATAGATAAAGACAATGTCAGCTAAGCATTGTCTTTCTGCGTTAATTATTTTATTAGTGATAAAATCAAAACACAAATAAATATGCCTAATATCATTAAATATTTTTTATAAGCTATTTTTTCTTTTAAAATAAATCTCGAAGATAAAATTGTTACTACAATAGAACTTGTAGTAATTACAGAGATTATTGAAACATTTCCATCTAATAATGCAAATCTGTTAAATATTGAAGATGATGCATCTAATAATGCTTGTAATACAAAAAATTTCTTAGCATTAATTTTTCTAATATCTAGATAATTCCAGTTTTTTGTAAATAAACAGTATATAAATAAACCAATAATAATTATAACGGCATAGTTAAAAACTACATACATTGGATTTTGATATTCAGTAACATACATTTTATTTAAAAAATTAGAAATACCATTAAATAATACAAAACCATAAGAATACATAATTGCTTTTTGTTCTAACTTTTTATCTATTGGATTTTTTGTATCAGTCTTATTTTTAGCAACCATAATAGATAAAATTACTAATATAGTAGAAAAAAATAATTGTAATAGTGTACAATTTTCTTTTAATATTATAATACCCAATAAAAATGTAACAACTACATTTGCCTTAGAAATAGATGATGTAATTGCTACTTTTCCATACTTAGTAGCTGAAATCATACAATAAAATCCTATTGATTGCATTAAAATTCCCGGCAATATATTTATCATATCAGCAATATTTAGTTTTGTTATAAACCCAGGATTAGTTATTATACTAACTGCAATCATAATTAAATGATATGATAATAACCCCATTAATGCAATTCTTTTTGGTTCATTATTTGAGCATTTCTTTAACGCAATTGCTGTAAAACCACTAATGATGGTTGATAATAAACACCAATATAACCACATATATTCTTTCACCTAATTTTCGTATATATCATCATTTATTTTTAATATCATTCTTCTGTAATGAGTTTTAAATCCTAATCTTTCATATAAATCTCTAGCAATATTTTCTCCAATTACTTCTAACGATAAATCTTTATTTTCAAATTTTGCTAATTCTATTATTTGGTTTAATGCAATAGTACCAATTCCATTATTTCTATATTTTTCATCTATAAAAAATCTATATAAATATATTTCTTTTTCATAATTTTTAATTCCAATGAATCCAACCATTTTATTGTTATATAAAATTTTATAATATTCTTCATTTTCTTTAAATTTTAATTCCTCTGGTTTTATTATTCTTAATTGATATATTGGATCTACTGTATTATGATGTTGCCATTCTTTTATAATCCATTCCCTAAAAAAATCATTATTATCTTTTTCTAATTTAACTTCTATCTTTTCCATTTAACCTATCCTTAATTTATATATTTTACAAATGTTTTATTTGAATTTTCATCATATCTTAATTTATTATGTAATTTATGTGCTTTTTTTCTTTGAATTCCACTAAATAACCAAATATGACTTACATCTTCATAATTTTTTATAACACAAATCTGTTTAATGATAACATATTTTGCCATTTTTTTCTATAATCCTATTAAAATTCACTGAAATTTTATATAATTATATGCAGAAAGAAAACTTAGTTCATATCTTGTTGTTTAATTGCTCGATTTGAAATCAACTTACGAACTTAATTGTTCGTAAGTTTTTATTTTAGATTATAAATCATAAAAAGAAAAAACATCATCAATTTTTCTAATTATCTTTTATGTTTTTTGGTACTTATTGATAATCACCTAATATGTTAGGATTATATAAGTTCTACAAACTATAATAATTATGAGTACAGGCCTTACAATTATTTTCATTTTCAATTAAATGTTGGAGCTTATCTGGAAAATTGACGGTCATTCCATCGATATCAAATTTGTAAACCTCTTGCATTATTTTTTCGTTTGAAACACCCCAAAGTCTAACTCTAAGTCCATTTTTGAGAGCCAACTCTATATCATTTTTTGTAACATTATCTGCTTTTGGACAAATTTGCGTTCCATTAATTTTTAAAAGTTTATTTATATTCTCATTATTAATTTTTTCTTTTATTAGCCAAGCTAATTTTATATTTGAATCAATTTTTCTCATATTTTCAAGTGCTTTATAATCAAAAGATGAAATATAAATATTGTTATGTGTTGCATATTTTTTTATAATATCAAAAGTTTCTTTTTCTATTCCTTCATCCTTTAATTCTATAGCGAAAGTTAGGCTTTTAGATAAAAACTTTTTTGCAAAATCTTCAAATAAAACAATCTTTTCACCCTTATATTTTAAACTAAACCAACTTCCAAAATCAAAGTCTAATAATTCCTGATATGTATAATCACTTATTTTACCTTTTTTATTAGACTTATTATCGATTTTATTATCATGAAAGATAACAATTTTACCATCTTTTGTTCTTTGTAAATCTAATTCAATTCCGTTTGCTCCTAACTGTAATGCCATATTAAATGCAGACATTGTGTTTTCTGGTGCGTATTCTGAAGCGCCTCTATGTGCATAGTTAATAAACATTTGTAAACACCTCTTTCTATTACATAACAAAATTATACTATAAATAACTATATTTATTTTATCTAATTTTTTATAGTCTATATCTAAAATCAATAGGGGAGTAAAGAACCTTTGAATCTCTAATAAGAATAAATCTCATATAGTAATTTTCATAAATTGTAACAATATTCTTTACTTTATATTTAGTTTTTTCCTTTGATAAACTAACATATACGCTAATGTTAATTGCGTTAGCATAAAGAAAGCAGATAGTCCGAACATGTATCTTAAACCAATAACATACATAATTCCACATAAAAATGTTCCAATTGCTTCTCCAAGTGAACCAACCATATACCTTAAATTTGTATATGCTAATTGTTTATTAAGTTCAATACTATTGATATAAGGTGCATCTGTAACATTTTCATATGCAGTTGAAATAAGCAAAGACCAAGACATTGCGCATATTACAACAATAATATTATTTGATAAGAATGCCAATGTATATCCTAAAAATCTTATTCCAAATTTTATAGTTATTGTTATATAGTCATTTTTTGGAGTGAGAAATTTAAGCGCAACTATTCCTATTATGTCTGCAAGTATTCCTATAATTAAGAAGTATTTTGTCGCACAACTATCTGTAAAACCTAAATAGTTTGTTAGCGTTAACATTTTTAGTCCTAGGGCAGTAGAATATGCTATTTGACCTACTAAATAATATATAATATAAGTCATTCTAAATTTATTTGTAAAAATATATTTAAATATGTTATCGGAAGAATTACTTGTTTCTATACTATCTATTTTAATATTAAATAGAATTATTAATGATATAATAGAAAACAGAATTGAAATTAGTAAACATAAATTATAATTAAATACTATTCCTAATATTGTTTTTCCAATTGCAAAACCACCAATTAAAACCCCTAAGTCACGTCCTGTATATTCTACCAATTTTCTCTTACTATATAAGGTATTATTTTTCTTGATAGTAACAATTAATGGATAAATGCTAATAATTATCAATCGTTCTATGATTATATCAATAATAATAGATAAATTAATAAATGTGCCTAAACTTCTATTATTTAGAAAAAACAATATAACTAAATTTATTATTTTAATCAGTAATGCAGTTGTTATAAAACTTTTTATTTTATTTAATTTTATATACTTTGAAAAAATCAATATACCAACTACACAAAATAATGTACCATAACTTAAGATTCTGCTTATTTGTGTTGGATCAAGTCCATTATCCTGCATCCATAATTGTCTAAAATTATTCCATAATCCAATTGATATACTAAATAATAATAGTATAATTAATATTTTGTTCTCTGTTTTACTCCATATTTTACTCATTTATTACTCCTTTAAAATTTCCTATTTATAACATTAATTAATATACATTAAAGATTTACTAGAACAGTGGTATTTTACTCACTACTGAAAGGTCATTATATTATATTTGTATTATCGTCTCTAGTTATTCACTAACATATTTATACATTTCTTCCTATTATCCATCATTACATCATCTTAAATCAATTTATATAACTTATTTTGTTATTATTTCCATCAATTTTTTTGTACTAAAATTTGGTACATGATTTTTTGATAATGCAATTCCTATATCTCTACTTGGAATTTTTTCTTTTATTTTTAACTCGAATAGACTACCATTTCTGATTTCATCTTCTACATATTCTTTAGTAACATACGCAATGCCAAAACCAATTTTTGCAAATTCCACCACTAATGAATAACTTGCTAGTTCAATATTTGGTTTAAGTATAACTCCATTTTCTTCTGCTATATTATCTAAAAACTTTCTCGTGTTTGAACCTTTGGCCTGTAAGATTAGGGGATAGTTATTTAAATCTTTTAAAGAAAGTTTTTTATCAACCAAATTTTGATATTTATTGTTTACAACAAAACAATCATTTATTTTTTTACATTTAATAATATTAACATCATTTCCATAGTTCTTATCATCAATGTTTAGTATCAAAATATCTATTAAACCATTTTTTAATTTTTTCACTAATTCAGAAGTTAAATTTGTAATTATTTGTATATCTATTTTAGGATATAAAGAATGAAATTGTTCAAGATAGGGCAGTAAAAATTCCTTTGTCAATGTTGTACTAACGCCAATTTTAATGCATCCTGCTTCAAGATTAATTAGATCTGTAAACTTATTTTCTGCATTATTAATATATTCCATAGCTTGTTTTATGTATTTATAAAATTCTTTTCCTTCTTCTGTAAGAACAACACCACGTTTAGTTCTAACAAATAGTTGTCCGCCTAATTGTTCTTCTAAATTTTTAATTGACTTACTTATTGCTGGTTGAGATATATTTAATTCCTTACTTGCCCTGGTAATATTAGAGTTATTGGCAACAACAAAAAAAATTCTATACAATTCAAAATCTATATTCATAATAACCTCCGGTTATAATAAGCATAACAAACATGTATTTTAATTATATCAATAACAGTAATATAATACAAGTAGATAGGAGGTAGATTATGATTATAGGTATTTGTGGTAAATCTGGTAGTGGAAAAACTACATTAGCAAATGAAATAATTAAATTAACAGAAAATAAGGCTATACATTTAGATATAGATAAGGTTGGACATAGGTCATTATTGCTACCAAATGTCAAGGAGAAATTAGTAAACTCTTTTGGAAACTCTATTCTAAAAAAAGATATGGTTGATAGAAAAAAGCTAGCTAAAATAGTTTTTAATTCTAAGGAAGCAATGAATAAATTAACAGATATTACATGGAAGTATATGCAAATAGAAATTGATAATTTTCTTAATACAAATAAAGATAAAATTATAATTATAGATTGGTTATTATTACCAAATTCAAAATACTTTGATATGTGTGATGTGAAAATACTTTTAGATATCCCCTACGAGATAAGAAAAAAAAGAGCGATGAAAAGAGATAATATAACAGAAGAAGCATTTGATTTAAGAGAACAAGCAAGTATTAATTTTGATGTGGATGCTTTTGATTATGTTATCAAAACAAATAATGAAGAAACAGTTAAAAGGTTGGTGAAATTATTATGACAAAAGTTTTATATCCAGGAAGTTTCGATCCTATCACAAAAGGACACATGAATATTATAGAACAAGCAAGTAATTTATTTGATGAAGTAATAATAGCGGTTATGCAAAACCCTTCTAAAAAATCTGGTTTATTTACTTTAGAGGAAAGGCTTGAAATGATTAGAAAATTATATCAAAATATGAACAATATCAAAGTTATTTCAGCTCGTGGTGCAGCAGTAGATGTTGCATTGCTCAATGAATGTAAAGCAATCATTAGAGGCCTTAGAAGTTTAAGTGATTATGACTATGAAGTACAATTACAACAGATAAATAAAGAAATATCAAGTAATGAAGTAAATACAGTATGTTTATTTGCGGACAAGGACTATCAGTTTATATCATCGAGCATGGTTAAGGAAGTTTTTACTCTTGATAAGAATATTTTAGGATACGTGGATCCCATTGTACAACAAAAAATGTTAATTAAGAAAAGAAGTTTAATACAATGAGTTCAATAATAATTACTAAGCTAAGAACTGTATCACCGTATACAAAAGGTAACATGAATTGTCCAAGGCTCTTAATGGTAAAAAATAATATTAAGGAGATGATGATGTGGAAATTTGTTCTAATAAAACTAATTATAATATGAAAAAAATAAATTCGAGCTTAATAGTAGAGAAATTAAACAATCCATCTTTTTCTAATTTAACTAACTCATCCACCAAAATAATTGATATGCACACCCATACCAATTATTCAGACGGAGTTCTATCACCGCAAGAATTAATAGCTTTAGCGATTGCTAAAAATATAGGCACTATTGCAATAACTGATCATAATACTATTGAAGGAATAAAAACAATTAATAGAAGTGATAAATTAATTAAAGATAGTGGTATCAAAATTATCAATGGTATTGAAATATCTGCCAAGGCCAATAAAGGAAGGATGCATATATTAGGTTATGGTTTTGATTTAAATAATAAAACCTTAAATAAAAAAATGGTCAATTTAAAAGATAACAGTATCAATCAAGTTCTATCAATAATGGAACAAATTAAAAGAGACTATGGAATTAGATTTAGTTATGAAGATATAAAAGAGCTGGTCAATGCGAATCATAACTTAGGTCGTCCAGATTTAGCAAAGCTTTGTGTCAAATATGGCTATGCAACTAGTATTAAAGATGCCTTTGATAAGTATTTAGTAGATGCATATAATAAAACAAGACAATCAAATAATCAACTACAATATCAAGAATGTTTGGAATTAATAATAAATAGTGGAGGTATACCTGTTTTAGCGCATCCCAAATCACTAGAATTATCAGAAAAGGAATTTCTAATTTTATTGAAGGATATGATTAGTTGTGGATTACAGGGGATTGAAGTATATCATTCAAGTCACACCAAAAAAGAAATGAACTATTATTTATCAATAGCGGCAGAGTATGGTTTACTTGTCAGCGGAGGTAGTGATTTTCATGGAAAGTCTGTTAAACCAGATATTGAATTAGGAACAGGAAAAAATAATAACATAAAAATTAAAAAGTTATCATTACTTGACAAGTTAGAAAAACGTACTTTTCTACACTAGAATTAATCAAATCATTTAACATAAAACGTATTGATTTAATCGCTAATACGTTTTGTGCGCTTTTATATTTTTTATTCTAACCATTTTATATAAATAACAATATACAAGTAAAAGGATTCCAATTATAAAAAATATTTTAAAGAAAAAATTACCATTTAAACACTATCCTAAACTATCTTTTTAAATTTTTATTAAAAAGAGGTTGACATTTTAATTTGATATTAATATACTGTTAATAACAGACGGTCGCCTATTATATTTTTTAAAGAAAGATATTAACAAAATGTTAATAAGAGGAGAAATATGATTAAAAATTTAAAGCTTTATAAAAAAGCATTAATAGTTGTGGATATGGTAAATGGCTTCATCTATGAAGGGCCATTACATGATAAATCTTGTAGTAAAATTATACCCACCCAAAAGGAAATTATTGAAAACTATTTAAATAATGGTGATTTAGTTATCTTCATTAAAGATACTCATGATAAAAATGCTACTGAGTTTTTAAGAATGCCAGCACATTGTATTAAAGGTACAAAAGAAGCAGAGCTTGTTCCTGAACTTAAAGTTTATGAAAACCTTGACAATACGATATCGATTGAAAAAAACTCCACCAGTTTTAATGAAGCTCCAGCATTTAGAACATTAATTGATGAATTAGTTAATCTTGAAAGAATTGATGAAGTTGGTGTTTGTACTGATATATGTGATTTTAATGGTATCATGGGACTTGCTAACAGATTAAATCAAGAAAATAGAAATGTTTTTCTAAATATATATGAGAACGCTATTAAAACATTTGATGAGGATGCAAGACAAGAATATGTAAAAGCAGCTAAGTTATTAATGAAACAACAAGGTATTAATATTATAAGAAAGTAGGTAAATTTATGAATAATAAAAGTATAATGACAGATTTTTATGAGTTAACAATGGCTCAAACATATTTTGATTCTGGTAAGAAAGATGAAGAAGTATATTTTGATATTTTCTTCAGAAATAATCCTTTTAATGGAGGATATACATTAAGTGGAGGTTTAGAAGAAATAATTAATTATGTTAAAAATTTTAAATATGGAGAAGAGGAGATAAATTATTTAAGAAGTCTTAAAATATTTAACGAAAAATTTCTTAACTATTTATCTAATCTAGAGTTTAAGGGAGATATATTTGCAGTTCCCGATGGAACAGTAGTTTTTCCTAACGAACCAGTAATTACTGTTAAGGCAGATGCGGTTACTGCTCAACTTCTAGAAACAGCACTTCTTGCGTGCTTCAATCATGGATCTCTTGTTACAACTGCAGCTAAAAGAATAACAAATGAAGCCGGAAACATTCCTGTAATGGAGTTCGGTGCCCGTAGAGCCCGTGGAATTGACTCTAGTATTGAGGCTAGTAAAGATGCTTATATAGGAGGATGTTGTGGAACATCTAATACATATGCCGGCATGAAGTATAACATTCCAGTACTTGGAACAATGGCTCATTCTCTAGTAACCGAATCTGACAATGAGTATGAAGCCTTCAAAAAGTATGCTATGTCAAACCCTGATAATTGCGTTTTCTTAGTTGATACATATGACACTCTAAAAAGTGGTATTCCAAATGCTATTAAGTTAGCTGATGAATATTTGAAACCAAATGGAATCAAATTTAAAGGTATTAGAATTGATAGCGGTGATTTAGCCTATCTTTCTAAAGAAGCGAGAAAAATGTTAGATGAGGCTGGATATAAAGATACAAATATTTGCTTATCCAATGGATTAAACGAATATACCATTCGTGACTTAAAAAATCAGGGAGCATGTATTGATTCTCTAGGAGTTGGGGATAATATTTCTGCAGCTAAAGAACGTCTAGGAGGAGTTTATAAATTAGTAGCGGTAAAAAAAGATGATAAAATTATTCCCAAAATTAAAGTCAGTAATGATTCTATCAAGACGACAAATCCAGGATATAAAAAAACATATCGTTTTTATGATAAATCAACAGGCTATGCCCTAGGTGATGTAATAGTCCTTGCTGAAGAAAAAATATCAAAAAATAATTATACATTAGTACATCCTGTTGATACTTGGAAACAAAAAAGATTAAGCAATTATCATGTCCGTGAATTACAAGTACCAATATTTAAAAATGGCGTATTAGTGTATGAAGATCCTAGTATCCAAGATAAGAAAAAATATTGTGAAAATGAATTTAAAACCTTATATCCAGAAGTCACAAGAATCGAAAAGCCTCATGAATACTATGTAGATTTAAGTGAAAAATTGAGAAAATTAAAAGAAGAATTAATTAAAATACAAACAAGTAAAAATATAGAAAATGCAAAGGTAAAGATAAAAAATGAAAAAGGCAAAATTAAATGAATTAAAATCATATATTGAAGAATTGAAAATTATAAAAAAAGAATTGCTACAAGAAGATAATGGATTTTTAAATATAGAAAGTTTTCGCTGTACTCTTAATAATGGCAAGAGTATGAAAAGAGAAAAAATACTCAAGGGAGGACTTAATAAAAGCGCGTGTATTGTAATGCCAATTCTAGATGATGCTAAAACCATTTTAGTAGTTCAACCACGTCTTTCTACCAGTGAAGGTGTGTCGGTTGAGTTACCGGCGGGATACGTAGAACAAAATGAAAAACCTGTTACTGCTGCTTTAAGAGAATTAAGAGAAGAAACTGGTTATGTTCCTAACCAAATAGTTTATCTAGATAAATTTTATCAAGATCAAGCTTGTGGCGTGGCTTCCTATAATTATGGTTTTGTAGCGCTAAATTGTCAAAAGAAATTTAATCAAGAGTTAGATGAAAGTGAATATTTAAAATATTTTGAATGTGATTTAGATGATGCCTATGAATTGACACAACTTGGATATATTAATGATATTCAATCAAAATATGTTATGATGTGTGCTAAAAAATATCTAAAAAAGTGAGGTGTTAAAATGAAAGAAAATGGTTTTGTAAGAGTAGGTGCTCTTGTTAATAAACTAAGTTTAGGTAATGTCATAGAAAATGCCAAAGAAATCTCTAGGCAAATAAAAAAAGCTTATGAGGCAGGAGTAGAAATCATTGTTACTCCCGAACTTTCTCTTACTGGCTACACTTGTGGGGATATGTTTTTACAAGACAAATTAGTAAAGGATAGTATCATTGGACTTGAATACGTCCTTTCAGAGACAAAAAGCCTTAATATTATTTCTATTATTGGTATGCCAATAAGTACTAATAACGCATTATTTAATTGTGGGGTAGTTATTAATAGAGGGAAGTTACTTGGAATTATCCCTAAAACATATATCCCTAATTATAAGGAGTTTTATGAATGTCGGTGGTTTTCATCTAGCTTAAATTTAGATATTAACGAAATAGAACTGTTAGGTCAAAAAGTTCCACTTGGTTGTGATTTACTATTTCAAGATAGAAAAAATCCTAATATAACTTTTGCTATTGAAATATGTGAGGATTTATGGGCCGTTACGCCTCCTAGTAATGATTATGCTAAAAGTGGAGCGACAATTATCTTTAATTTATCTAGTAGTAATGAGCTAATAGGTAAACATAATTACAGAAAAAATTTAATTTCCTCACAATCATCTAAAACAATATCTGCCTATATTTATGCATCAAGTGGCATGCTGGAGTCTACTTCTGACATACTATTCGGTGGAGCAAGTCTGATATATGAAAATGGTACTTTATTAAAAGAAGGAGAACGCTTTTTAACAGAAAGTAATATTATTTATCAAGATATTGATGTTTTAAGATTAGTTAATGATAGAAGAGTTAATAAAAGCTTTAACTTTTCATCTGACAATAAGATTTATCGTAGAATAAACATTGATATACATAATAACATTTCTAAGTTAGAAAGAAAGTATTCAAAATATCCTTTTGTTCCTAAAGATGATATATTAAGAAATGAAAGATGTTTAGAAATCATAAATATTCAGAGTAGTGCTCTTGCCAGAAGATTAATTCAACTAAATTATCCTAAATGTGTTATTGGTATGAGTGGTGGACTTGATTCCACACTTGCTTTTCTAGTAACTGTTAGGGCTTTTGAAAAATTAAACCTTGATAATAAAAATATAATAGGCATTACAATGCCAGGTTTTGGTACTACAGATAGAACATATAATAATTCTATAAAATTAGTAGAAAGTTATAATGCTACTTTAAAAGAAATAAATATAAAAGAAGCCTGCACTATTCATATGAAAGATATTGGTCTTAATCCTACTGATAGAAGCATTACTTATGAAAATATTCAAGCTAGAGAAAGAACACAAATATTAATGGATGTTGCCAATATGGAAAAAGGTATTGTAATTGGAACAGGTGATTTATCAGAACTTGCTCTTGGTTGGTGTACCTATAATGGTGACCATATGAGTATGTATTCTGTTAATTCATCCATTCCTAAAACCCTAATAAGATATCTAGTAAACTGGTTTATGGATAATGAAAAGGGTATAAGACATGATGTTTTAAAAGATATTTTATCTACTCCAATTTCACCAGAACTATTGCCACCAGATAAATATGGCAATATAGTTCAAAAAACAGAAAATTCAATAGGTCCTTATGTTTTGCATGACTTTTTCTTATATCACTTTTTAAGGTACGGAGTACGACCAAAAAAACTTTATTTTTTGGCACTACATACATTTGATGATTTTTCTCGTGAAGATATTTTAAATTATTTGAAAGTATTTATAAAAAGATTTTTCACTCAACAATTTAAAAGAAATTGTGTTCCCGATGGCATAAAAGTAGGTAGTATTAGTCTATCTCCTAGAGGGGACCTTAGAATGCCTAGTGATATGGAATATAAAAGTTATCTAAAAGAACTTGATGAATTAGAAAAAAATTAAGAAGAAACGATTAACTACATCACCAAATATAAATTATATGTTATAATCAATTTATAAATAAGAGGTGATATTATGAGTATTTATAAAACAGAAGAAGAGTTTTTAAAGAATTACGATTCATCTGCCTTTGAAAAATTATCTATGACATCTGATATTTTACTAATAAGCGTATCGTCAGAAGAAAAAGAAAATTATCGTAAAACGGATAAGAAGATGATGAGTATTTTACTTGTTAAAAGAACTGATTTCCCATATAAAGATAAATGGTGTCTTCCTGGTGGTTTTTTAAATCCTAAGACAGAAACTTTAGAGGAATGCGCTAAAAGAGTTTTAAAAAGTGAAACAAATTTATCTGATATTTATTTAGAACAATTATATACATATGATGCCATTAATAGGGACCCAAGACTTAGGGTTGTTTCAACATCTTATATAGCTTTAGTTGATAAAAATAGATTAAGTAAGGATTTAAATCCTAATGCTTCATGGTTTGATATAACTTTAATAGAGGAAAAGAATGGAGTCGTTGATATTATATTAGATAATAAAACAGAAGTACTACATCTCCAAATAAAGAAAACATTACGTGAAAAAACAACAGATAGGTATCAATTCAGTACCAAAAAAAATACTTTAGCCTTTGATCATGATTTAGTAGTTCTTTCAGGAATTGAAAGAATTAAGAACAAGTTAAATTATACTGATATAGTATTTAATATGATGCCAGAGTATTTTACTTTAGGGGAGCTTCAGAATGTTTATGAAGTAATTCTTGGTAAAAAACTACTTGCTCCAGCTTTTAGAAGAATTATTAAAGATAAGGTTCAAAAAACAAATAAACAAACTTCTGGTGATGGACATAGACCATCAACATTATTTAAATATAAAAGAAATATATAGCTTATATATTTTTTTTAAACACTATGATATTAATAATATATTAATAAGAAAGGTGAATATATGAAAATAGGAATATTTATTGGGAGTTTTAATCCTCCTCATTTAGGTCATTTAGATATAATAAAGTATTTGTTAAATAAAAAATATGTGGATAAAATACTAATTGTTCCAACAAAAAATTACTGGAATAAAACTAATTTAATCGATATCAATAAAAGAATCGCTATGCTTAAATTTTATGAAAATGACAATATTAAGGTTGATACCAGTAATAATAATTATCAGTATACATATCAATTGATGAGAAAATTAAAAAAAGAATATAGTCATGATGAACTATATTTGATTATTGGAGCTGATAATATTATTAATTTTAAGAAATGGAAAAATTACGAGGAACTTTTAACTTATAATATTATAATAATGACACGTAATAATATTGATATTTTAAAATACACTTCTCACTTAACAGGGAAATTTACTGTTGTTAATGACTATAACTTCACTGACATTTCATCTACCAAAATCAGAAATAATCTTTTCTTAAATAAGAAATATCTACAAGAAGATATCTATCACTATATTATAGAAAATAAATTATATAATACAGCTGATAAAATTTTAACTGAGCATATTAGTAGTAGTTAAATTTATTTATAAAAAGGAAATGATTCCGATACTAGAGAAAAATATTCCCATTAACAAAGTTATTACTTCACTGAATCTAATACTTTTATATATTATAAATTTTTGGGGCTTATTTTCATTAATGAATATTTCATATTTATTTCCAACGATTAATTGGCAAACCTCTTTTTTTGTTAATGCTTCAAAAGTTTGTACCTCATATTGTTGACCATTAAACTCATATCTAAAAACAGGAGAGTAGGAAGTAATTATTCCATAACCACCTGTAGGAGCTTTATAAGTATTATATCCTAAGTATATAGCATCTATTTTCATCTTGCATCTAGACTTTGATAGTTGTAAAAAAATAAAGAATAAAATTAGAAGTATACCTAAAATAAGTATCAAGATCATTTCCGTACCTCCTTTGAATATTACCATAAATTATACTATAAAAATTAATAAAATAAAATATTATTAGTATTAACACTTTATAAATTAAAAGGTTTAGATAAAATTTCTAAACCTTTATTCATTTATAAGATCATTATTTAGTTTTATTTTTTCTAAATTACTACTTGAAATATGAATAATTACTTTGTAATCAAAAATTTTATAAATTCTTCTTTTGTGTTTCAAACTATCTAAAGCCATTTTAAATGAGTCGATAGGTGATAGCATATTATCATAGAAGTAATAATAATATTTTTTGTCATTAGAATCATAATCAAAATCTTTTTCTATACTAACTTTATTACCACTATGATATTTTACATCTATTACCATATCTTCCAAACTATCATCTACAATAATTTCGGTATGAGGTAAATCAATTGCTGGTAAGATAATATTGTCATTCATTTTTATATTATAATGATCTGTCACAAGATTATCCTTATTATCATAGAAATTTAGGTATGTACAAAAACTAATTGCTCCACCAACACCAATTAGGGAAAAACTAGTTATTAGAATTATAAAGATATTTTTTATATCCATTTTCTGGTTAAATATAAAATTATATATAATTTTTAAAAGACATATACCAAGGACAACAGTTCCAGAACCAGCTACAAAAAGTCCTGCAAAAAAAAGTCCATCTTTTATAAATATCAATGCTGACATAGAACAGAATATTAAAAATATTAAAAACATAATCAAAGGTAATGCAACCATTATTAAACATCCTTTAAAGAATACAATGGCGATTTTTGCTAAAAGATAGAAAAAATTATAAATAGAATGTTTAGCATCTCTAATAATAATCTTATTTTTCTTTTTTTCTAAAAAAACTCTTTGTTCTTTTTTAGCATTGTTATTTGTATCATCATTTATTGGCTCTTCAATAATCTTATCATTTGCATACTCATCTTCTACTGTTACAAAATAATCAAGATATCTAATCTTAAAAATATGTATCACAACTATAAATCCTATAATAATACTAAATATTAAATAAGCACATGTAAAGAAGGCATTAATAATATTTTGTAGGGGATAGGGTAGTAGACCTGATAAAGAGCGTATAACTTCATTGTAGATAAAGGTATAAAATATTCCCAGAATAGATGTAATTAATATTATCATAATTATAATTTCTAATACACATTTGATTTTTTCCCTTAATCTCATACTCCAAAACATATTGACTGTCTTCGTTATGAATGATAAAAACTCTTGCAGATAGTTTCCTATATTCATCTTTTTTGCCTTGGAAGAAGTAGTATTACCGGAAGCCACATCATCAATTAAATCATAAATATTACAATCTAAAATATCACACAGTAACATAATTTTATCCATATCAGGATATGATCTTCCAGATTCCCATTTAGAAACAGCTTGTCTTGAAACTCCACATCTATCAGCAAGTTGTTCTTGACTCATATTTTTTTCTTTTCTTCGTTTTTGCAACTTATCACAAAACTTCATTTTTTTCACCTCTACCAAAAATTTTACTACACAAAATAATGGTTGCGCTACCAACTATTAGTTGTTTTTCTGTATAATATCAGTTGCATTTAAAAAAGACAATAAAAAAAAGAAGAAAATTACTTTCTTCCATTACTTAGTTAAGGTAAATGTATCAACAACATCAAAATTGCTACTATACATTGATGGACCATTAATTGCTATATAATGATAATTACCATATTCATCAGCAAAACACCATGTACACATATAAGAACTAATTGAACTTAGATAAGCTGACTGTTTTGTTGCTTGATATTTACCAACTCTTACACTTTCAACTTTTATGTTAGTAGCGCCATAACCTTCCATTTTACTATAGATACTATTAGCGTATTCTCCTATAGTATAATTTGGACTATCTATTGCGTATAAAGATAAAACCCATTTTCTATCAATACTATATTGAAGGGCAGAACTACCATCAGAATCTTTATATAAAATCCAGTCATTACTAATTCTTAAATAACCGAATTTTTCATTTCCAATTACTTGCATACCTCTTTCATCATAATAATCATCATCACTATCAACTATATTAGTATCTTCAATTCTAGGTTGAATGTCATTATCATCCATATCCATAACCGCAAAAACAATTAAAATTATAAATCCTACTAATATTATAAAGGATAGAACTAGACCAATAATACTTAATACAAAACCAGGGCATCCTTTTTTCTCATTACTTTTATATTTTGCTCCCATACATATTCCGACAATAGCAACAGGAATAACCAAAATATTACAAAATGCAAATATAATACTTATTAAACCTAAAACAAAAGATGCATTTTTTAAACTGTCATTTCCATTAGCTACAACATTTTGCTTATTAGGAGTATTATTTGTAATTTCAAAATTATCAAGTTCCTCTATTGGTTGAGCATTACTTGTATTTTCTAGAGTATTTTTTTCACCTTCACTAATATTTTCTTTTATTTCTTTCTTTGGTAAAGTATCTTTATTTTCATCAATTTTATTTCCGCAATATGGACAAAATGTTGCATCATTTTCTAACTTACTACCACACTTACCACAATACATATTTAACCACCTCTTCCTAAATTATAACATAAGAATAAAAATAAACATAAATAAAAATAAAAAAGTATAGAAATTTGTAAAATAATATGCTATAATCTAAGAGTTTATAAAGAAGAGGTGTATTTTATGAAGAAGAGAAATGTTGCTATCATAGCGCATGTTGACCATGGTAAAACAACCCTTGTAGATGAAATATTAAAAACTTCAGGAATGTTTCGTGATAATGAAGATATGTCAAATGTTTCCATGGATTCAAACCAATTAGAAAAAGAAAGAGGAATCACAATTTTAGCTAAGACAACGGCCTTAGACTATAATGATTATCGTATCAACATTTTAGATACTCCAGGTCATGCAGATTTTGGTGGAGAAGTTGAACGTATTATGAATATGGTTGATGGAGCAATATTAGTAGTGGATGCTTATGAAGGCCCAATGCCACAAACAAGATTTGTTTTGAAAAAAGCTTTTGAGGCTAAGGTAAAACCTATTGTTGTCATTAATAAAGTTGATAAACCAAGTGCTAGATGTGGAAAAGTATTAGATGAAATTCTTGACTTATTCATTGAACTAGGAGCAGATGAAGAACAATTAGATTTTAAAGTTGTATATGCTAGTGCTCTTAATGGTACATGTTCACTTTCAGATGATCTATCAACTCAAACTCCAGGATTCCATGAATTATTAGACTTAATTATTTCAGAAATTCCAGCTCCAACAGGAAGCAAAGAAGAAAATTTACAAATGCAACCAGCATTATTAGATTATAATGAATTTGTTGGAAGAATTGGAATAGGTAAAGTAGCTAATGGCCAAATTAAAACAGGTCAAATGGTTTCATGCTGCCGATTAGATGGTTCTATAAAACAGTTTAGAATTCAAAAATTATTTGGTTTTTATGGCTATAAGAGAATAGAAATCGAATCTGCCGAAGCAGGGGACATTATCGCAGTTGCGGGACTTACTGATATTTCAGTAGGTGAAACATTATGTGATGTCGGACAAGAAAAAGCTCTTCCAAAATTACATATTGATGAACCAACACTACAAATGACATTTGGTACAAACACATCACCATTTGTTGGTAAAGATGGAAAAATTGTAACCGCAAGAAAAATAGAAGAAAGATTATTAAAAGAAACACAAAAAGATGTAAGCTTAAAAGTAGAACCTTATACAAATGAATCATTCTTAGTATCAGGACGTGGAGAATTACATTTAGGAATCTTAATAGAAAACATGCGTCGTGAAGGATTTGAACTTGAAGTTAGTAAACCACAAGTCATTATTAAAGAAGAGAATGGTCAAAAAATGGAACCATATGAAGAATTACAAATTGACTGTCCAGAAGAAGTTGTTGGTAGTGTAATCGAACAATTAGGGTTAAGAGGCGCTAATATGGAAAATATGACTAACTTTGAAAATCAAGTTCGATTAATTTATACAATTCCATCAAGAGGACTTATCGGTTTTTCAACTGATTTCATGACTTTAACAAAAGGATATGGAATAATGAGTCACTCATTTAAAGAATATCGCCCAATGTCTAGTCTAAATGTTGGAGAAAGAAAACTAGGAGTTTTAGTTTCTATGGAAAATGGAGCTTCAACTGCTTACTCAATCGGAAATTTAGAGGACAGAGGAGTAATGTTTATTGAACCAGGAACAGAAGTTTATGAAGGAATGATTATTGGTGAATGTAACCGTGATAATGATTTAGCTGTAAACGTAGTAAAAGGTAAAAACTTAACCAATGTTCGTGCATCAGGAAGTGATCATACAGTTGTTTTAAAAAGACCAAGACCAATATCACTTGAGTATGCTATTGAATATATAAATTCAGATGAATTAGTTGAAATTACTCCAAACTTTATTAGATTAAGAAAGAGAATTTTAAATACTGAAGAAAGAAAAAAATATGATTCAAGAAAAAAATAACTATTATATAGTTGTTTTTTTTTAAACATTTATTTATAATATACTTATGATAGAGGGTGATGATATGGCCAAGAAAAAAGACGTTCAAGAAGAACTAATGAAAACTCACGTCCTTAATTTAAATGAAATAAGAGAAGCAGAAAAGAAAGACAAGATAGAAAAAAGAAAAAAAACACCCATCGCTTTACTTATTTTGGGTATTATTCTAATTATTATAGGAATTTCATATTCAATCTTTTTAACGCATAAAAAACTAAATGCACCACAAAAAACCGAAAAAGAAAAAAATGAAATCACGTGTATCTCAAATTTAGTGGATAATATCTTTAATGTTAATATCAACACTAAGACAACATATAAATTTAACAATCAAAAATTAATTTCTGGCTCAACAACTTCAACTATTGTTCCAATAGATAACGCTAATATAACTTCATTACCAACCATTCAAACTAATTTAGTAAATGCTAGTTTTGGTGTACCAACATATAGTGACTTAAATAGCGGGATATCATTAGCCATGTTAATTACAAATAATACATTAAATATAAATACAAATATAAACTATACAACTTATATTTATAATGAAAAACAAGCGATTATAAATAGATATATAAATATTCCTAATTTTACTAAGGATTATAATTTAACAAAGGTAAAAAAGGAAAGTGAAAAATTAGGAGCCCTATGTAATTAGGACTCTTTTTTAGTGATAATATTTTATTATATAAAAAAAGATAGCTTATGCAGCTATTCTTTCACCTTTGTTTAATGATCTCTTTTCTCTAGTAGTCATTCTAACCTTTGTACCATCTTCAAGTCTTACAACTTGTAAGTTCAATTTTTGTTGTCTTTTAGTCGTATTTAAAGCATGTGATCTATCATTAGCTGATAAAGGTTTTCTACTTGTAATCTTAACTGCCATATTATCCCTCCTTTGCGTTAACTACATCTGCTTACTAACTTTACCATAAAAAGAAAACAAAGTCAAACATTTTTCCCATTTTTCTGCATAACGCGTTAATAATAATTATTTCCTATTTTTAAACTTTACACTATAAAAGATTTATACTTTAGAAATTAATACAATAATGATATAATGAAATAGGAGGGATAAATATGGCTAATAATATTAGAATTAAACGTTTAAATCATGCTTTTATGGAAGAAATTAGTATGATTTTAATGGAAGAAGTCCGTGATGAGGATTTAAAATTCGTGACCATAACAGGTTGTGATATTACTAACGATTTAAGTTATGCCAAAGTATATTTCACAGTCTTAGATAAAGATAAAAAAGAAAAGGTATTAGAAGATATAAATAATGCTGCATCATTCATTAGAGGAAAACTTAGTGAAAGAATTGAAATAAGGCATACACCAGAATTAAAGTTTATTTATGATGACTCAATAGAATATGGAGAAAAAATAGAAAAAATAATAGATAAGTTACATAAAGAAAAACAAAATTAATACAATTTGTTTCATTTGTGTTATTATAATTATGAAGTTAAGGGTGATTATATGAAATTAAAGGCTAACAATACAGAAGTAAATTACATACAATATGGTAAGGGCAAAGATATAATTTTATTACATGGCTGGGGGCAAAATATTGAAATGATGCGTCCAATAGGTGATGCCCTACAAGATAAATTTAGAATTACTATATTAGATTTACCTGGATTTGGTGAAAGTAAAGAGCCACCCTTTCCATGGGACATAGATCAATATTCACTAATGTTAGAGGAAGTTGTTGAACAGTTAAATATTAAGAAACCCATTGTTATGGGACATTCATTCGGTGGAAGACTTGCCATCCGTTATGCATCTGAAAATAATATTGAAAAACTGATTCTATTTGGTAGCCCAGTTCGTCCAGAAAAATCACCGACTGATATTAAAACAAGAATACTAAAGAAAATAAAAACAATGCCCGGAATGAATAAAATTGGCGAATATATGAAAAAGTATATTGGCTCAAGAGACTATAAGAATGCGTCTCCTATAATGCGTCAAGTATTAGTAAATGTCGTGAATAAAGATCTTTTTGAATATGCCAAGAAGATTAAGGCTCCAACATTACTAATCTGGGGTGATAATGATGAAGAAGCTTCAATTGAAGATGCTAAATTATTAGAAGGTACAATGCTAGATGCCGGATTAATAGTTCTAAGAGGAACACATTATGCTTATTTAGAAAATCTACCGCAAGTAATTAGTATTTTAAATAACTTTTTATAGGAGGAATGTATGTTTTACTTAATAACCATTTTAATTATTGCCTTACTGTTTGTTAAAAGCAAAAAAAGTCTACATATGTTACAACAAAATCTTTATAATGAAAATAATCGCTATATCAAGTGGAATTTAAAACACTGTTCACAGTTTTTGAATATAGAAATAATAGCCATTTTATTATCTGCAATAGGATTATTTGTAGTATATGATTTAAGATTATATAATTTCATTATTGAACTCGCTTTAATAATTATATATTTAGTTTCATTTATACTTTGGAAAAACCATCTTAAAAATGAACAAACAAAAAAGCCACTTGTTTATACCAAAAGAATAAAACGCTTAATTTTGACTACTTCAATAATATATTTAATTCCTATTATTTTAATGTTTTTACATAAAAATGATATCGAGTATGTGTGGTTAATGATATTAATTCTTGCTATTGCTACTTATTTAAATGCTTTGATTGTTTTTGTTGCTAATATCATTAATTATCCAATTGAAAGAATGGTATATATATATTATAAGAATAAGGCTCAAAAGAAATTAAAGAGTATGCCAAATCTTAAAATAATAGGTATTACCGGTAGTTATGGTAAAACAAGTAGTAAAAATATTTTAAGTGATATTTTAAATATTAAATATAATGCCTTACCAACTCCTAAAAACTTAAATACTTATAATGGTTTGATTATGACTATTAATAACAATATGGATAAGTTTACAGAAATATTCATAGCGGAAATGGGAGCCTATGTAAAGGGTGAAATAAAGGGACTATGTAATTTAGTAAAACCTCAATATGGAATTCTAACAAGAATTGGAACTGCTCATCTTGAAAGCTTTGGTAGTGAACAAAATATTATTGATGGTAAATTTGAACTAATTGAGTCACTTCCATCAAATGGAATAGGTATTCTAAACATGGATGATGAAAAACAAGTAAATTACAATTTGAAAAATAATTGTAAGATAGTTTGGATTGGTATTGATAATGAAGAAGCTGCAGTACGAGCTACCAATATAAAATGTTCATCCAAAGGAACAACCTTTGACTTAGTGCTTAAGAACAGTACAAAGAAGTATCAATTTGAGACTAAGTTATTAGGAAAACACAATGTTTATAACATTTTAGCTTCAATCGCCCTTGGACTTGAATTTGGAATTGAAATATCTGATTTACAAGTTGCGGTAAGAGGAGTTAGACCAATAGAACATCGTCTAGAATTAAAACGCTTAGGAAATTTTTATATGATTGATGATGCTTATAATTCTAATCCAACAGGTGCAAAGAATGCCTTAGATGTTTTAAAAATGATGCCAGGTATAAAAATAGTCGTGACTCCAGGTATGATAGAACTTGGAAAAAAAGAAGACGAATATAATGAAAAATTCGGTGAACAAATAGCGGGCGTTAGCGATTATGTTGTCCTAATTGGTGCTGAGAAAACAAAGCCAATTAGTCAAGGATTAAAAAGACAAGGCTATGACTTTGACAATGTTATTGTTTACAATGATGTAAGAGAAGCCTATAAATTTATAAATTCAATAAAAAGTAACACTGATCAAGATGTGTATGCTTTATTTGAAAATGATTTACCAGATACATATAACGAAAAATAGAGGAGGAGTTTCATAATGAAAATTAAAGTAGGAGTTATTTTTGGTGGAGAATCAGCAGAACATGAGGTTAGTATAATTTCTGCTATTCAAGCAATAAATAAAATGAATGAGGAAAAATATGATATTATTCCCATTTATATAACAAAAGATAGACAGTGGTATACAGGAGCAATGCTAAAGGATATTGACTCATACCAAGATTTATCTTTAATAAAAAAATATGCTACTAATGTAGTGTTAGTAGAAAAAAATAATAGATTTATCTTACAAAAGAAAAAAGGTCTATTCAAACGTGAAGTAGCAGAAATTGATATAGCGTTCCCTATAGTTCATGGAACTAATGTTGAAGATGGTGTCCTACAAGGATATTTACAAACGATTGGTATTCCATTTGTTGGACCAAATACCTATGCCAGTGTAGTAGGTCAAGATAAAGTGTTTATGAAAGCTATTTTTGAGAAAGAAGACTTACCATTATCAAAATATGTATGGTTTTATGATAGCGAATATAAAACAGATAAAGATGAAGTCTTAAAGAAAATAGCTAAGTTAAAATATCCACTTATTGTAAAACCAGCTACAACAGGAAGTAGTATTGGTATTTCCTATGCTGAAGATGAAGCAAAACTTTGTGAGGCAATTGACGATGCAATCAATTATGATACTAAAATTTTAGTAGAGGAAGTAGTGGAAAATCTAAAAGAAGTAAATATAAGTGTATTAGGAAATTATGAACATCAAAAACTAAGTGTTATAGAAGAAGTAAATGGTCATAATAAATTTTTAACATATGAGGATAAATATATTGGTGGAGGAAAAACCAAAGCTAAATTTGGTGTAAAAAGTGTCCCATCTTGTAAAGGATCAAAAGGAATGTTATCTGCGTCAAGAAAAATTCCTGCTGACTTATCAGATAAGTTAAAAGAAGAAGTAGAAACTGTTGCTAAAAAAGCCTTTAAGGCATTAGGAAGTTCTGGCTGTTGCAGAATAGACTTTTTGATTGACAGTAAGAAAAATAAAGTATATGTAAATGAAATAAATTCAATTCCAGGATCATTAGCTTTCTATTTATGGGAACCATTAGGAAAAGATTATACAGAATTATTAGATGATATGATTAATATAGGAATTAAGGATTATAAAAAAAGATCAAGCAAGACTTATACCTTTGATACTAATATCTTACAAGGATTTGCAAATAATAGTCTAAAGGGTGGAAAAACAAAACTAAAATAAGAAAAATGTAGCTTCAAATTTTGAAACTACATTTTTTTTAGAACAAAAGCATAAGAATTGTATAATCTATAATAAAAAGACAACTATGTTGTCTTAAAATTCAAATGGTGTCCCCTTGCGGGCTCGAACCGCAGACCCACTGATTAAGAGTCAGTTGCTCTACCAACTGAGCTAAGGAGACAAAATCAATTTACAAATAAGAGTATAACACACAATTTATTATTTGCATAGATTTTTTTGCTAAATTTCACAAAATAACTTAATATAATTAAACAATAACAAAAAAATTGTGGTATATTATTGAATATAGGGGAGGTAATGGTATGTCAGTAAAGAGATTTAATCCAGATATAAATGTTGGGCTTAATGTTGAAGAAGTAACAAAAAGATACGAAAGTAACCTTGTTAATTTTGATCCCAGTTCTAAAACAAAGTCATTTAAACAGATAATCTTAGAAAATGTATTTACTTTATTTAATATCATTAACATTATATTATCAATTGCTATAATTTTAGTTGGCTCATATAAAAATTTAGCCTTTATGATAATTATAATTTTGAATACCTTAATTAGCATTATTCAAGAATATCGTAGTAAAAAAACTTTAGATAAATTAAAAATTATTTCAGAGGCTAAGGTTAAGGTAAGAAGAGAAGGCGTCGATAATAAACTTAATCTAAATGAGATTGTTTTAGATGACATCATTATTTTAGAAGCCGGTAACCAAGTGGTAGTAGACACAGTTATAAAAAGTGGTGAGGCTGAAGTTGACGAGTCATTTATTACTGGTGAGTCAGAAACCATTTATAAAAAAACTGGGGATATGATATTATCAGGTAGTTTTATTGTTAGTGGAAATGTTATTGGACAGGTAGAACACATAGGAAATGATAACTACACTTCAAAAATAGTTAATGATACTAAATACATCAAAGCTGTTTCTAGTGAGATAATGAATGCCCTAAATAAAATTGTTAGTACCATCTCAATGTTAATAGTACCAATTGCCATCCTCCTTTTTTATCGTCAGTTATACCTAGAGGATAGTAATATTACTAATGCCGTAGTTAATACAGTAGCGGCCCTAATTGGAATGATACCAGAAGGTTTAGTTCTACTAACTAGTACTGTTTTAGCTGTTAGTGTTATAAAGTTATCTAGAAGAAACGTATTAGTTCATGACCTATATTGTATAGAAACACTTGCTCGTGTTGATGTAGTTTGTTTAGATAAAACTGGTACAATAACAGAGGGCTGTATGGAAGTAGTTGAAGAAAAAAAAGAATCAAATAAAAATATTGGTAGTATTATAGCAACGATTTGTACTGCCCTAAATGAAGAAAATCCTACCGCCAAAGCTCTAAAAGAATACTATCATAGTGAGTTATTAGACGAAGAAATTATTAAAAATATATCCTTTTCCTCTAAAAGAAAATACTCAGGAATAGTAACTAATAAAAAAACATATGTCATGGGAGCCCCAGAATTTATATTAAAGGAAAAAATTGACAAATACAGAAATAAAATTGACAAATATACTAAGGAATATAGAGTTATTTGTGTTTGTGAGGCAGATAACGCGAAATTAGAAAATGTACATGTTTTAGGCTTTGTCCTATTAAGAGATAAAATTAGACCAGAAGCTCCTGCCACTCTTAATTATTTTAAAGAACAGGGGGTAACAATTAAAATTATTTCGGGTGATAATCCAAATACAGTTTTAAATATAGCTAAAAGAGCAGGAATGAAAGAGGACATTGAAATGATCGATGCCACTACATTAAAAACTGATGAAGATATTATGAATGCTGTTGAACGATATACAGTTTTTGGCAGAGTAACACCAGAGCAGAAAAAAGAAATAGTTATTGCCCTTCAAAATCATGGCCATACTGTCGCAATGACCGGAGATGGAGTTAACGATGTCTTAGCCCTTAAAGAAGCCGATTGTTCCATTGCCATGTCTACAGGATCGGATGCTACTAAAAATGTTAGTCAATTAGTATTGTTAGATTCCAACTTTTCGTCTATGCCAGAAATTGTTAAAGAGGGTAGAAGAACTATTAATAATATTGAAAGAAGTGCTTCACTATTTTTAGTTAAAACAGTTTATGCTAGTATTTTAGCTTTACTATTTATATTTATAAAAATGCCTTATCCTTTCATTCCTATCCAGTTAACTTTGGCAAGTGTTTCTACAATAGGAATTCCTTCATTTATTCTTTCCTTTGAACCTAATAATGAAAGGGTTACTGGCAAGTTTTTACCTAATGTCTTAAAGAAAGCTGTTCCACCAGCTATTACTATTGTTATAAATATATTAATAATAATTATTATTAGCAGTATTTTGAAATTAACATATACGCAAACCTCAACCTTATCTGTTCTAATGACTGGTTATACATCATTCATACTTTTATTTAAAGTATGTCAGCCTTTTAATATGATGAGAAAATGTCTCTTTGGCAGTATGTTCTTACTTTTTGTATTTGGAATAGTAAAATTAAAAACAATATTTTCATTTAGTTCATTTACCCTGCCAATGATCTTTACTACAATTTTATGTATTATTACTTCCCATTATTTCTATAATTTAATAGAACATGTCTTAAAAAAGTCCCTCGAAAATGCTAAAAAAATGCAAGAGGAGAAGAGAAAAACATTACTAAAACAAATTTAATTATAAAAAAATAAGAAAATACTTGATTTCTTATTTTTTTTGTTATAATATAATGTTGTTTACTTCTTGAAAAAAAGTAAAAAAACATCTTGCTTTTTTAAAAGGAATATTGTAAACTATAAAAGTAACTTAATTAAGTGGACCTGTAGCTCAGTTGGTTAGAGC